>Ga0315279_10000370_pt1 | contig 92748 bp, 81 predicted proteins | sample YL17G06_20_MG_FD_203694 | JGI IMG/M metagenome (GOLD analysis project Ga0315279, IMG submission 203694) | Sediment microbial communities from Yellowstone Lake, YNP, Wyoming, USA - YL17G06_20 | ecosystem: Environmental > Aquatic > Freshwater > Lake > Sediment | place: USA: Wyoming | collected...
GGACGTACCGCGCAACCGCCTCGACGCCCGACTTACCGACAGTGAACGCCCCGTACCCGACCTGCCACCGGAACGCCGCGCTGCGCGAAAGGACGCGGTTTGCCAGATGGGAGGACGCTCCCTTCGCTTCTTTCACGAGGCCCGCGACAGTGATGGTTGCTGGCAACCTCACGAGCAGGTGGACGTGGTCGATCGATCCGTTCACGGCGAGGACATCACAGCCGAACTCTCGGCATTTGGCCGCGATGGCGGCGTGCAGGTCCGCCTCCCATGAAGGATCAATGAGCGGTAGCCGGTCACGCGTCGCCCACACGTAGTGGACGTAGAGCTGAGTGAAAGGCTGGCTCATGCGGCGAGTCTCCCGCGCGGCGGCGACCTGGTCGCGGCCATAGGAGGTATGCCCTGCGACTGAAGTCGCGGGCTACGCGTACCAAGTCCCCTTCGGGGACTCCCTCCGGCCCATCCTCAGTACACCCGTCATGACGCAAGGGTGATCTTCTGGCCGCCGACGAATTCCAGCGCCTGCGAGTTGCCGCCCTCCCCCTCCAGGCACAGCTCCACCGCCTCCCTCACCCGCGCCATCAGCTTGTCGAGCGACTTCGCCTGCGTGTGGCAGCCAGGCAGCGTGGGCACCGAGGCCACGTAGTAGCCCGCGGCGTCCCGCTCTATGACGACACTGAACTGTCGCGTCACATGCTTCTCTCCTGGGTCGGACACGCGCCGACCCGCTTCGCGTGCCAGTTCTCTCTCGTTTCCCTGCACTCAAGATACGCATGCCGGAGCACGAATGCTCCCTTACTTCACTCCGACCCGTACCCGGTACCCGAAGTACCATGGCATCCGTCGGTCGCCGAGGGTGCGGACGGCGGCGGCGTTCCGCGCCCCCGGCCTATGTCCGCGACGCCCGGGTGTGGTACCTATGTACAGTTCGCCTATCCCAGGTAACATCTTCCGAGTAGGAACGGAAAGGTGCTAGCACCCCACATGGCATCGACCTCACCTCACATCCCACTGGACACGCGCGTCAACCGTCGCGTGCTGGCGGGCCAGGCGCTCCGCGCGGTCGCGATGCCGCTCGGCGGCATCGGCGCGGGCACCATCGCCCTGGCCGGCGACGGCGGCTGGCGGCAGTGGCAGATCCACAACCGGCCGAACCATCTCGGCTACGTGCCGCACTCGTTCTTCGCCGCCTGGATGCGCCCCGAGGCGGTCCACTTCACGAAGCGCCGTCGGCCGGAGGACCTCATGGGCCGCGCGCGCGTGCTCCAATCCGCGGCGCTGTACGACGATGCGGCGTTCGTCCCGCCGGTGACCACATCCGACCACATCGTGCCGGACGAGGCGCGACGGCTCCTCGCGGCGCTGCCCGGCGTCGATACGATCGAGTACGTCGGCGAGTACCCCATCGCCCAGGTGACGTATCGCGATCCGGCGTTCCCGTTCCCCGTGACGCTCGAAGCCTACTCGCCCTTCGCGCCGCTCGACGAGGAGTTCTCCGGCCTGCCCGCGATCATCTGCGCGGTCTCGGCGACGAACACGGCGGACATGCGCTGGGAGGTCGGCCTCGCCGCGACGCTCCAGAACGCCGTCGGATGGGATGGCGTCGGACGGATCAGCGGCGCCTCCTTCCCCGGGTACGGCGGCAACGCCAACCGCGCGCTCCGCCTCGGCGGCATGACCGCGATCCACATGACGAACGACCGCCTGCCGCGGGAGAGCGACCGTTGGGGCGAGATGGTCCTTGCGGCCCTCGACGACGATGCGACGGTTCTCGGCCGGTGGGACACGCTCGACGCCTTCTGGGCCGATTTCGCGTCCGACGGACGCCTCTCGAACGGCGACGACGGGACGCCGAGCGTGCCGGGTGCAACGGTGAACGGCGCGCTCGCGCGGACGGCATGGCTCCGCCCCGGCGAGACGCTCCGGGCGACGTTCGTCCTGGCATGGTACTTCCCCAACCGCCACGTCGACTGGGATCAGCGCGGGTTCGGCCTCGATGACCGGAAATCGGAGTTCTGGATCGGCACGCACTACGCGACCCGCTTCCGGGGCGCCCTCGACGTGGCGGAGCACGTGCGCGACCACGCGGCGGAGCTCGACGAGCGGACGCACCGGTTCCGCGATGCCTTCTACGACAGCACGCTGCCGTACTGGTTCCTCGACGCCGTCACCTCGCAGGCGTCGATCATCCGCAGCCCGACGTGCATCTGGCTGGAGGACGGCACGTTCCACGCCTTCGAGGGCTGCCACGGCGCGAGCACCGGCTCGCCGGAAGACACCGGCGGCCGCTGCCCGCTGAACTGCACCCACGTATGGAACTACGAGCAGGCGCTCGCACGCCTCTTCCCGCGGCTGGAGCAGCGGATGCGGCGGGTCGATCTGGAGAAGCAGACGACCGACGAGGGACGCATCGGCCACCGCACCCTCCTGCCGCTCTACCTCCCGCGCTGGACCGCGCCCGCCGCCGACGGGCAGGTCGGCACGATCCTCAAGCTCTACCGCGACTTCCGCGCCTCGGGCGACCGCGCCTTCCTCGACGCGCTCTGGCCGGCGGCGAAGCGGGCGATGGAGTTCACGTTCCACGAGTGGGATACCGACGGCGACGGCATCATGAGCGGCCGCCAGCCGAACACGTACGACTGCTCCATCCACGGGCACAACTCGTTCCTCGGGACGCTCTACCTCGCCGCGTTGCGCGCCGCCGAGGAGATGGCGCGGATCGAGGGCGACCGCGCGTTCGCCGCCGAGTGCCGCCGCCGGTTCGACGTCGGCAGCCCGAAGCTCGACGCCGAACTTTGGGACGGCGAGTACTACGTCCAGCTTCCCGAGCCGGACAAGGGCATGGACTTCCAGTACGGCACGGGCTGCCACTCCGACCAGCTTCTCGGCCAGTGGTGGGCGCACCTGCTCGATCTCGGCTACGTGCTACCGGAAGAGCACGTGAAGGAGGCGCTCGCGTCGATCGTGCGCCATAACTGGCGGAGGGACTTCGTCGGGTTCGCGCAGGCGCCGCGCATCTACGCCTCCGACCGCGACGAGGGGCTCGTCATCTGCACGTGGCCCAAGGGCGGCCGGCCGGAGAAGCCGACGCTCTACTCGGACGAGGTGTGGCCCGGCGTCGAGTATCAGGTTGCGGGTCACCTGCTGCGCGAGGGGATGGCCGACGAGGCGTTCATGCTTGTCCGGAGCGCGCGCGGCCGGTACAACGGGCGCGAGCGCAACCCGTGGAATGAGGTCGAGTGCGGCGATCACTACGCCCGCAGCATGTCGAGCTGGGCGATGCTGGAGGCCGCGCTCGGCTTCCGGTACGACGCGAGCCGCGCGGCGATCGGCTTCGGGCCGAAGGTGACGCCGGAGTACCTCCGCGCGCCGTTCGTGACCGCGGCCGGGTGGGGCACGTTCTCGACTCGCATCGCCGGCGACAAGGCGACGGCGACTATCGAGCTCGTCGAGGGGACGCTGCGCATTGCGACGCTGGAGCTCGATCTGCCGACCGCGCCACAGGCCGTTGCCGGCGTCACGTTGGCCGGGGAGCCCGTGGACTCCGCCGCGAAGATCGAGGGGACGCGCGTGCGGATCGCGTTCGCCGCGCCGGTAGAGCTCGCCGTCGGCATGCCGCTCGTGGCGGAGATGGCGGCATAGAGACCGTTACCCTCCTTGACGTTCCGGCGGTACGCGCGCATATTGCCTGTTGAGGGAAGGCCATCTCGCTCGTCGTCCGCGAGTTCGTCACGGGAGGTGCGCTATGGGCTCGGCAGTGGTGCGCGTCCTTCTCGTCTGCCTGCCGCTCGCGTTCGGGGCGTGCCGCCTCACGGACATCCTGGGCGGCGATGGCTCCGACCGCGTCGGCACGGCCGACGCGGTCGCACTCAGCGCGGACGGCCGGTACGTGGCGACGGTGGAACGCGACACGGTCTTGCGCCTCCGACGGGTCTCCGACGCGGCGGTCGTGTGGACGGTGACCCGCGACTCCGGGTTGGCCGCCCTGAGATTCTCTCCCGATGGCAGCTACGTCGCTGTGTGGACTGGCGCGCGCGTGCGGGTGCTCAGCACTGCCGACGGGTCGGAGCGCGCGGCCGTCCAGATTCTCAGTGACTCGTTCGACAATATGACCGAGACCGGCGACGCCATCTTCAGCCCCGACGGGCGGTACATCGCCGTTGCCGCTGCCCAGTGGCGAACAGAGATACGACGGACGGACGGCGGATCTCTGGTTCTGGCGCTCGATAGCTACGGCCCGGGGATCGTCGAGGGTCGTCTCTCCGGGATGACTTGGTTGGGGCTCGCCTTCAGCCCGGACGGCGCAGCAATCGCGGACGCCAGCGGGGTCGTACGCATCTGGGGCCTCCCGGACGGGGCGCTCGCTCCGACGCTTCCCGGCGGCATGGGCTGCCTCGTCTTCGCGCCGGACGGACGCCGACTCGTCGCTGGCGGAGGCGACAGCACCCTCCGCGTCTGGGACGTGGCGACGGGAGCACTTCTGCGCGCCATGCGGGACGAAGACGGCGGCACCGTCCAGCCCGTCGCCATCAGCCCGGACGGCCGGTTCCTGCTCACCAACACGGCCGAGAACGCGCCGTACGGCGGCACCCAGCATCTCCGTCTATGGAACCTCGATACGGGCGCCATCGCGCAGACGCTCCTCACGTACCAGGACTATCCCGCCAGCCGCGCGACCATCAGCCCCGACGGGCGGCAGATCGTGCGGCTCAGCGGCTTCTCGCGGCACAAGCGGCCGGTGACCGTCGAGGCGTGGGATGTCGAGACCGGCGCGAAGCTCTGGGAGACAACGCTCGCATCCGCCGACCTGGCCTGCCCCGGCGTCACCTTCCGCGTCCTCGAGGGTCCGGTCTTCACGCCCGATGGGCAGTTCGTGCTTGCGGCGACGAACGCCGGGGTATGGCGCGTTCGCCGGAGCGACGGGCACGCGGCGACGCTTCTCGACATGACGCGGCATTGAGGGGCCAGCCGCGAGCAGCGCGGCGGCGCCTGGGTCCCAGCGCGCGCATCGCGTTTACCGCGCCGGCGGCGCTCGCCGTCGGGACGGCGTACGCCTCCATCCCGGCAGCGCCCTCGGGGAGAGCGTCGTGCCGGAGGGCCATGGTGGCGGAATCGCCGTTCTGTGCGCTACTTCTTCTCCGTGCCCTTCTTGCCCTCGGCGTGCGTCAGCGCGGATGCCGCCGCGGTCTTCGCATCCTTCGTCGCCTTCGGGTCCCGAAGAACCCTCGCCGCCGCGGATGCAGCCCGCTTCGAAGTCTTCCCGTCCTTCGCCATGGCGCCCTCCTCTGGCTGTCCAGGGCTCACGAACAACGCCTCGCGGTCGGTTGGTAGGTGGAATGGCGATCGGTCGCGTTGGGCATGTGGCCAACGGCGAGCGCGACAACCGCCATCGCGAGAATGATACGCACGTGGGCGGATGATATCCTAGGGTAGGTTGCCGACTGACTTTGCGCGTCACGGCGCTGAGGGAGCCGCCGCGCCATGTCTTCTGCGTCCGCGCCCACTCCGCCGATGCCTTGCACCGGTCGCGCCCGCGGTGTTTTATTTGGCTTCATGGCATGTTGTGATCCCGGGACGATGGAAAGGAGAACGCCCGACGATGGGTGATGCACTCGGCATGATCGAGACGCGCGGCCTCGTGGCGGCAATCGAGGGCGCCGACGCCGCGGTGAAGGCAGCGAACGTGACGATCCTGGGTTGGGAGAAGGTTGGCGGTGGCCTCGTCACCGTGCTGTTCAAGGGCGACGTGGCGGCGGTGAAGGCTGCCGTGGATGCCGGGTCGGCCGCGGCACAACGCGTCGGCGAGCTCATCAGCACCCACGTCATCCCGCGACCGCATCCGAACGTGGACGAGATGCTGCCCGCGGGCACAAAGGCCCCGGTCTGAACCGACGGAGCGAGAGAGCGCCATGATCGTGGGACGCGTCGTGGGGACGGTCGTCGCCACACAGAAGGATGAGAAGCTGCGGTCGTCGAAGCTCCTCGTCGTGGAAACCGTGGACCCGCTCACTCTCGCGGGGAAGAAGACGTACGTCGTCGCGGTGGACGCGGTGGGCGCCGGCACCGGCGAGGTCGTGCTGTGCGCGGCCGGCAGCTCCGCGCGGCTCACTCCGGCGACGGAGGGCCGCCCCGTGGATACGGTGATCATGGCGATCGTGGACGAGTTCGACATCGACGGCGGGATCGTGTACCGCAAGTCGGAAGCGTCGGGTAGCTGAAGCGAAGTCCGACGGAGGCAGCCGTGCAGATTGACGAGGCACGAGTTCGCGCGATCGTGGAGCAGGTGGTCCGGTCCATCGCGCAGGACGGCAAGTCCGCGCCGTCGGCGCCGACGGCGGCGGCGAGAGATGGCTCGGGTGTGACCCCGGCGCCGATCTCTCTCGGCGATGGCGTCTTCGCGACGATCGACGAGGCGGTGAACGCGACCGCGACGGCACAGCGCGCGTGGATCGCCCTGCCGCTCGCGAAGCGGAAGGAGATCGTCGAGGCCGTCCGCCGCGTCGGCATCGACCATGCGGAGCTCATCGCGCGGGAGACCGTCGCCGAGACCGGCATGGGCCGCGTCGCGGACAAAATCGTGAAGCTGCGCGCCGCGGCCCTCGGCACTCCTGGCTTCGAGGACTTGACGACGCGCGCATGGTCGGGCGATCACGGGCTGACCATCGAGGAGATGGCCCCGTACGGTGTCATCGCCGCGGTCACGCCTTCGACGCATCCCGTGCCAACGATGCTCAACAACACGATCTGCAACATCGTCGCCGGCAACGGCGTGGTCTTCAACGGGCACCCGGCGGCGAAGCGCGTGTTCGCTCACGGCGTGCAGGAGGTCAACCGCGCCATCGTGAAGGCGGGCGGGCCGGCGAACCTCATCACGACGACGCCGGAGCCGACGATCGAGGGCGCGAACGCGCTCTTCGCCCATCCGAAGGTGCGCCTCATCCTCGTCACCGGCGGCGCGGCCGTGGTGAAGGCGGCGATGGCGTCGGGGAAGAAGGTGATCGCCGCCGGGCCGGGGAACCCACCGGTCGTGGTCGATGAGACCGCCGACATCGAGCGCGCGGCGAGGTGCATCGTCGAGGGCGCGTCGTTCGACTGCAACGTGCTCTGCATCGCCGAGAAGGAAGTGTTCGTCGTCGATACGGTCGCCGACGAGCTAAAGCGGCGGATGGTGGCGCACGGCTGCTTCGAGCTGACGACGCAGCAGATCGACAAGTTGGCGAACTGGGTGTTCTCCGGCGACGCCGGCTGCGCGCATCCGCGGCTCAGCCGCGAGGCGGTCGGGCGCGACGCCGAGACGCTCGCGAAGGCCATCGGCATCCAGGTGCCCCCGACGACGCGGCTGCTCATCGGCGAGACGGGCAAGGACAACGCCTTCGTCCAGCACGAGCAGATGACGTCGTTCGTCCCCATCGTGCGCTGCCGCGACGTGCACCAGGCCATCGACCTGGCGCTGGAGGCCGAGCATGCCTTCGGCCACACCGCGGTCATGCACTCCAAGAACGTCGAGAACATGGACAAGATGGCGCGCGTGATGAACGTGACCATCTTCGTGAAGAACGGGCCGTCGCTGGCGGGCAATGGGTCCGGCGGCGAGGGCACGTCGAGCTACTCCATCGCCGGGCCGACCGGCGAGGGCATCACGACGCCGCGGACGTTCACGCGCGTCCGCCGCTGCGCGCTCGTCGATTACTTCCGGATCATCTGACCGCCGCTGGGTCACGGATGGTGGGACAGGCATTCCTGCCTGTCCGGCTTCATTGATCGGCTGCGCGATCACGAGGATCGCCCTACCGGCACCAGGATGGCGCATGCAGCTCGGACGGATCAGAGGCAGCATCGTCGCGACGCGGAAGATCGAGCGTCTCACCGGGGTGCGCCTCGTGATCGTCGAGCCGCTCGACTCGGATCGGAGGCCGATCGGCCCGCTCTTCGCCGCGATCGACGTCGTCGCCGCCGGGCTCGGCGACATCGTCTTCTGGGTCGGCTCGCGCGAGGCGGCGATGGCGATCGAGGCGCCCTTCCCGGCGGTGGACGCGAGCGTCGTCGGCATCGTGGACCGCATCGATCTCCTCGCGGGGGCTTCCTCCGCAGGAGGCGGATGATGACCATCGGGCGCGTCGTCGGCAGCCTGGTCTCGACGGTGAAGCACTCCGCGTATCGGGCGACGAAGCTCCTCCTCGTCCAGCCGGTGGACCTAGAGGGGAAGGACGCGGGCGCGACGATGGTCTGCGTCGATACCGTGGGCGCCGGCGCGGGCGAGTTGGTGCTCGTCTGCAAGGAGGGCGCCGCGGCGCGACAGGTGCTGAAGATGGAAACCTGCCCCGTCCGGTCGCTCGTCATCGGCATCATCGACCGCGTGGAATTCGCGGGCGGCGCGTTGCTCCCGCCGAAGTGAGGAAGGCATGGCAGCGCCACTGTTTCTCCTTAAGCAGCAGCTCGTCGACGTGTGCCACCGAGTCTACGCGAAGGGTTGGGTGGCCTCGAACGACGGCAACGTGAGCGCGCGGATCGACCGGGACCGCGTGCTCTGCACGCCCACGGGGCTGAGCAAGGGCCTCGTCAAGCCGGACGACCTCTGCGTGGTCGACCTGCAGGGGAACAAGCTCGACGGGCCGGCGCACCGCAAGCCGACGTCCGAGATCAAGGTCCACCTCATGGCGTTCCAGGAGCGGCCCGAGCTCGGGGCATGCGTCCACGCGCACCCGCCGCACGCCACCGGGTATGCCCTCGCCGGGCTCGACCTCGCCGAGTGCAAGCTGCCCGAGGTCATCATCGCCCTCGGCTCGATACCGCTCACCGAGTACGGCCTCCCCGGCACCGACGAACTGTCCGACAAGATGCGCCAGCACATCCAGCAGTCCGATGCGTTTCTCATGGAGCTCCACGGCGTGCTGACCGTGGGGCGCGACCCGCTCGACGCGTACTTCAAGATGGAGACGGTCGAGCACTTCGCGCACATCGACTTCATCGCTCGGCAGCTCGGCGGCGGCGCGCATCGGTTCTCGAAGGAACGCGCGGAGGAACTCCTCGCCGCGCGCGCACGCTACGGCGTGACGACGCCGAACATCGGCTGCCGCGCCGAGGGCGGCTATGCCTTCCCGCCGGGGATGAAGCCGGACGACGTGCCGGCGACCGCGCTCGGCGCCGATGGTGATGGCCAGCCGAAGCTCGACACGGACAAGCTCATCGAGGAAGTCACGAAGCGCGTGCTCGCGGCGCTCAAAGGGCAGAGCACGTCCTGACGAGCGACCGGGTCCAGGTGCGCGGCGCACGATGCGGTACCAGGGGCGCAGCGCGTCGTCCTCGCAGAGGACGCGGCGCCCCTCTGCATTTTGCGTCGGATCGCTTCCAGGGCCGGCCACGGGGAATCGTCATGCCGACCTTCCCATCGCGCGAGATCGACATCATGGCCGACATGGCCGGGTGCCCGAACCGCTGCCGCCACTGCTGGCTCGGGAATCCCGAGAACCGGCGGATGTCGGAGGCGACGGCGCGCGACATCGTCGCCGCGTTTCGCGCGTGGACGCGTCCGGGCGAACGCGAGCCGTACTTCCGCCGCGTCGGCTTCATCTCGTGGTACCGAGAGCCGGACTTCTCGCCCGATTACCGCCGTCTCCACGAGCTCGAGCGGGAGCTGAACGGCGGCAAGGCGACGCGGTTCGAGCTCCTCAGCATCTGGCGGCTCGCCCGCGACGAGGGCTACGCCGGCTGGGCGCGCGAGGTCGGCACGGAGGTCTGCCAGGTCAGCTTCTTCGGCATGGAGGAGACGACCGACTGGTTCGCTCGTCGGCGCGGCGCCTTCCGCGACAACATCGTCGCCACGGGGCGGCTCCTCGCCGCGGGCATCCGGCCGCGCTGGCAGATCTTCCTCACGACGCGCAGCCTGCCCGAACTCGACGCGATGGTCGGCCTCGTCCAGTCGCTCGACCTCGACCGCCGCGTGCGCGCCCTCGGCGCGGAGTTCGACGTCTTCCTCAACACGATGTCGCCCGACGGCGAGGCATGGGACATCGAGGACCTGCGCCCGGAGGCGGACGTGCTGGTCGCCATCCCGCCGTACCTTGCGGAGAAGACACTCGCGCACTTCCGTGCGGCGTCGCTCCAGGACGCGCTGGGTCGCCCTGAAGCCCACCTCGTGCCGGGGCTCCTCGCCGACGATCGCCCGCACGGCGCGTGGCCGGAGCACCTCGCGTTCATGGTCGCGTCCGACCTCGACGTCTGCTCGAACGTCGGCGACCTGATGCCGTGGTGGCGCCTCGGCAACCTGGAGCGCGACGGCGTCGGGGAGATCATCCGTCGTTTCGAGGCCGACGAGCCGCCGGGGATGCGCGCTCACTTCGGCGTGCCGGTCCGCGAGCTTGCCCGTCGGTACAGCCGGCCCGGCGGCGGGAAGCTCTACGACAAACGCGATCTGACGTCCCGCCTGGTGCGGTCATGGGCGCAGGACGTGTGGGAGCGGCGCCGCGGCTGAACGCGCAGTCTGACACCCAACCATCGGGGGAGAGGCCATGAACGTCCTCATCGTCAACGTCGGCAGCACGTCGTTCAAGTACAAGCTCCTCGCCATGCCCGCGGAGACCGTCCTCGCCGAGGGGCGACTGGAGCGGATCGGCAGCGACGAGTCGCCCGTCGAGTTCCGCGCCGGCGCGCACCATGCTGCCGGCACCGACGTGCTCCCGGACTACGCCGCCGCGATCCGTCGCATGATGGCCGACCTCACGAGCGCGGCGAGCTCGATGAGATCCCTCGACGAGATCGGCGCGGTGGGCTTCAAGACGGTTCACCTCATGGGCACGCCGGGCTGCTACCTGCTCGACGACGACGTGATCGCGCGGATGGAGGCGATGAACGACCTCGCCCCGGCGCACAACCCGCCGTACGTGCGCGCGGTGCGACAGATGCGGGAGCTGTTCCCGCGCCTGCCGCTCGTCGGGCTGTTCGAACCCGCGTTCCACGTGACGATGCCGGACTACGCGTACACGTACGGCGTCCCGTACGAGTGGGCGGAGAAGTATGGCGTCCGGCGGTACGGCTTCCACGGGGCGTCGCACCGGTACGTGTCGGAGGCGGCGCCGAAGCTCGCCGGGCGCGACCCGCGGAGGTGCCGGCTCGTCTCGGCGCACCTCGGCGGCTCGTCGTCGCTCTGCGCGGTGCTGGACGGCCGCTCCATCGATACCTCCATGGGCATGTCGCCCCAGAGCGGCGTCGAGCACTCGACGCGGAACGGCGAGCTCGACGTCTTCGCCGTGCTCCACGTGATGGACCGGGAGAAGCTCTCGACCGACGACGTGCGACGCATCCTCTGCAAGAAGGCGGGCCTGGCCGGCGCGAGCGGCACCTCCGGCGACGTGCGCGACCTGGAGAAGGCCATCGCCGACGGGAATGATCGCGCGCGGGTGGCGCTGGAGGCGTTCTGCTACAACGTGCGGAAGACCATCGGCGCCTACGCCGTGGCGCTCGGCGGCCTCGACGTCATCGGCATGGCCGGCGGCATCGGCGAGCGCGGCGTCCGGGTGCGCGAGCGGATCCTCCGCGGCCTGGAGTTCCTCGGCGTGCGGCTCGATCCGGCGAAGAACGCCGCGCACACGGGGCAGGAGGGCGCCATCTCGACGGATGACTCTCCCGTCGCCGTGGTCGTCGTGCGGACGAACGAGGAACTCGTCGTCGCGCGGGAGACGTACTCACTTCTGAGCGGACGGGGATCCGGCTGACTCGTCCGGCTCGCCAACGTCTTGGGCAGCCGCGGTCGTCACCGCGCAACTCGATGGGAGCGCCGGATGATCCCTATCCGGGACGCCAATCCCTCTTCCACTCGGCCGGTCGTGACGATCGCCATCGTCATCGTGAACTTCGGCATCTTCCTGTACGAGTTGAGCCTTGGGCCGCACCTCGATCAGTTCTTGATCCGCTATGGGCTCGTCCCCAGCATCGTCACCGGCGCCTACCACGTCGCCGGCATGACCGGGGCCGACATAGCCGCCCGCTTCGGCACGTCGATGTTCCTTCACGGCGGATGGCTCCACGTCATCGGCAACATGTGGTACCTGTGGATCTTCGGGGACAACGTGGAGGACCGGCTCGGGCACGTGCCATACCTGTTCTTCTACCTCGCGTGCGGTGTCGGCTCGGGCGTGATCGACGTCTGGTCGAACCCGACGTCGACGATGCCCACGATCGGTGCGAGCGGTGCCATCGCCGGCGTCCTCGGCGCGTACCTCATCACGTTCCCGCGCGCGCGGATCATGACGCTGGTGCCGATATTCATCCTGCCGCTGTTCATCAATCTGCCGGCGGTCTTCGTGCTCGGTGCGTGGTTCGTGGTCCAGCTCTTCAACGGGACCGCCGCCATCGGACACGCCGCGCAGACGACCGGCGGCGTCGCCTGGTGGGCGCACATCGGCGGGTTCACGATCGGCATGGTCCTCATGAAGCTTCTGCCGCGGCGCCGGCGGCCGCGGCCGCCCGAGTGGCGCTACGGGCCGGTGGTGGATGGTCCGTAGCAGGCCCCCACCGCGCGCGCGTCAGTCCGCATCCCGCGGGAACAGCCGCCAGTAGAGCCGCACGAGGCGGGCGGTGTCGCGCCATGGATGGAAGTGGCTTCGCTCGCTGCCGTAGCGCGTCTCGATGGGCACCGGCAGGATGCGGAAGCCGCGGCGGCCGGCCTTGACGAGGAGCTCCGATTCGAGGTCGTACCGCTCGCCGACCAGTGGCACCGACTCCCACACGCGCCGGGCGATCAGCCGGTAGCCCGATTGGCTATCCGCGACCCGCGTCCGCGCGAGGTGCGAGACGACGGCCGAGGCGAGGCGGTTCGAGAGCCGTCGCGGTAGGGGCATCCCCGATCCGGCTCGCGTGCGCGTCCCGATGAGGATGTCCGCGGCAGTCGCACGGTGCACCGCGATGAGGTCGCGGATCGAGCTCGGGTCGTGCTGCCCGTCGGCGTCGATGGTGATCGCGGCGTCCCACGCGCGCGCGGAGGCCTCCCGGAAGCCCGTGAGCAGGGCGGCGCCCTTGCCGCGGTTGGCCGCGTGGCGGATGACGCAGGCTCCGGCGCGTTCCGCCGCCCGCGCGGTGCCGTCCGTCGAGCCGTCGTCCACAACGATGACCCCGCCGAATGCGGCACTACCGAGCACGGCGTTGCCCGCGTCGATCGCGCAGCGGACGACGTCGCCGACCACCGCCTCCGCCTCGTATGCCGGTATGATGACGCCGTAGAGGGCCATGACTCATCCCACGTGAGTGCGGGGCGTCACGCAGCCTTGCGCGCAGGAGCCTCGCAGAGCGATCCATCGCGAGCAGGGCCTGACGCGCGGCGGTCTTTCGCGTACATTACGGTCCGCGTATCAGGTTGTGCAGCCACGCGCATGCACGTCGCGTGGCACGGCGCTTGCGCGACACATACCGTGGTTGCGCGGAGCTGTGTTCTCCCGCTGGGGTATGCCATTCCGGCAGGTACGGACGGGGAACCAGCACCGCCGGACTCGCGTAAGTATAGGGATGGCGACAGGCGTCCGGAAGTTGGTCTCGAACATGGCTCGTACGCGCTTCTTCTCGTCGGAGGGACATTGCACGTGTTCCCGTTCTTCTTCGACCCGACGTACGTCCTTCTGATCCCCGCGATCATCCTGGCCGTGTGGGCGCAGTGGAAGGTACGCTCCACGTTCGCCGAGTACAGCCAGGTGCCGTCGCGGTACACGGGCGCGCAGGTGGCGCGGACGATCCTGAACCAGAAGGGCCTCACGCAGGTGGACGTCGGCGCGGTGCCAGGTCAGTTGACCGATCACTACGATCCGTCGTCGAACCAGGTGAACCTATCGGAGAGCATCTACGCGACGCGGTCGGTCGCGAGCGTGGCAGTGGCGGCGCACGAGTGCGGTCACGCGCTCCAGCACGCCGACGGCTACCAACCGATGATATGGCGGGCGAAGCTCGTGCCGGCCGCGAACATCGGCTCGACGATGGCGTTCCCGCTGTTCTTCATCGGCCTCTTGTTCGGCCGAGGCACGGGCATTCTGCTCATGGACCTGGGCATCGGGCTCTTCCTTGCGGCGCTCTTGTTCCACCTCGTGACGCTGCCGGTCGAGTTCAACGCGTCGCGGCGGGCACTCGTGATCCTCGAAGGCAGTGGGACTCTCGCCGCCGAGGAGATGGTGGGCGCGCGCAAGGTCCTCCGCGCCGCCGCGTGGACCTACGTCGCCTCGGCGACGATGGCGCTCATGAACCTCCTGCGCCTGATCTTGCTGCGGAACATGATGGACCGCCGGTAGGCACCTTTCAGGCCGCACGCACGCGGCACGGCTCCCCATGAAGGGCGTCGGGAACGATCCCGACGCCCTTGTCGTCGCTGCCCTCGCGAATGGGCCGCCTTGACCGGCCAGCCGCCTTGTTCCGACCTTCTTCTCTCTCATCCTCCACTGAGCGTCGGGCTCTTCCGTATCCCGACACCGTCCGCACGCAACCGAGGAGACGCCATGCCCGCGAGAACCCGCAAGGTAAAGCGACCGATCCACGTCGGCATCATCGGCACCGGCATCGGCCAGGCCCATTTCGCCGGGTACAGCAAGCTGCCGAACGTGAAGGTGATCGGCCTCGTGGATATCATCCCCGAGCGCGCGAAGGCCGTCGCCGCGCAGTGGAACGTGCCACACGCCTTCACCGATTGCCGCAGCCTCCTTGAGCTCGAGGACCTCGACGCCGTCAGCGTCGGCGTGCCGAACTCCCTCCACCTGCCGATCGCCGTCGACGCACTCGCTGCCGGCAAGCACGTGCTGTGCGAGAAGCCCATGGCCGCGACGCTCGCCCAAGCGGAGGAACTCGCCGCCGCAGCAGCGAAGTCGGACCGCATATTCATGATGGCGATGAACAACCGGTACCGCGGCGACACGCAGCTCCTGAAGAAGTACATCGAGGCTGGCGATCTCGGCGACCTCTACTTCGGGCGCTGCGGCTGGGTCCGGCGGCGCGGCGCACCCGGCCTCGGGAGCTGGTTCACCACGAAGGTGACCTCCGGCGGCGGGCCGCTCATCGATATCGGCGTGCACGCGCTCGACCTCTGCTGGTGGCTCATGGGCAAGCCGAAACCGCTGGCCGTGAGCGGGTCGGTGTTCGATCACCTGCGGGCTGCGGAGTGGCGGCGCGTCGGCAAGCCGGGCACGTACGACGTCGAGGACGCCGCGGTCGCGCATATCCGGTTCGCCAACGGCGCGGCGATCATGCTGGAGGCGAGTTGGCTCCTCCACACGCCGGCCGAGTCGTTCTACTGCCACGTGATGGGCACGAAGGGCGGCGCAGCCGCCGAGCCGGACCTCAAGGTCGTCACCGAGCGCTTCGGCGAGCTCCTGAACCTCGTTCCGACGGCGCCCCGCATCTCGGGTCACGACGCCGAGGTGGCGCACTTCGTGGACTGCATCGCAACCGGGAAGACTCCGCTCTCCACCGCCGAGGACGGCCTCGCCGTGCAGCGCATGCTCGACGCGGTCTACCGCTCGGGCGCGAGCGGGAAGGCAGTGGCGGTCTGATCGCGCGAGCCGGCGCGGGCCGGACTTCGGCCTGCGCTGGCGCGTGCGTGCCCATGTTCGTACGAGGTCTTCGTGCCGCATCTGACCCTGCGCCGGTGGTTCTGGTCGCTCGCCGCGCTGTTCGTCGCGCTGGCAGCGGCGGGCGTGCTTTCCGTCGCGCTCGGCTCGACGTGGATCCCGCCGCGGGACGTCCTCGCCGCGCTCTCCGGCACCGACGGGACGAGCGGCGTCATCGTGCGCGACGTGCGGTTGCCGCGGGTGCTCCTTGCCGGCGTCGTCGGCGGCGCGCTTGCGGTCGCGGGCGCGGTATTTCAGGCGCTCCTGCGGAACGCGCTCGCCGACCCCTTCGTGCTCGGCGTCTCCGGCGGCGCCGGGCTCGGCGCGGTGCTCGCCGTGGCGATGGGCGGGCAGATCACGATCGCCGGCCTCGCCGGTATGCCGGTCTTCGCGTTCCTCGGCGCGCTCGTCGCCATCGTCCTCGTGTACGCCTTCGCCCGGACGGGCGGCGTCGTGAACCTCCACACGATGCTGCTCGCCGGCGTCGTGACGAACGCGATCTGCTCCTCGGCGATCATGGCCCTCGCCGTGACGCTCTCCTTCGACCAGTTCCAGGCGGTGCTGTTCTGGCTCATGGGCCACCTCAGCACGACGCACCTCGCCACGGTGGCGCACCTGTCACTCTACGTGCTCGCCGGCATGGTCGTGCTGTTCGCCGTGGCGCGTGACCTCAACCAGATGAGCCTGGGCGAGTCGCAGGCGGCGATCCTCGGCACGAACGTCGAGTGGACGAAGCGCCTCGCCTTCCTCGGCGCGTCGCTCATCACCGGGGGCGCCGTCGCCGCGGCCGGACTCGTTGGGTTCGTCGGCCTCATCGTCCCGCACGCGATGCGGCTCGTCGTCGGGCCGGATCACCGGCTGCTCATCCCGGGATCGTTCCTTGGCGGCGCCGCCTTCCTCATGCTCGCCGATGCCGCCGCGCGCACCGTGATCGCGCCGACCGAACTACCGGTCGGGGTCATCACGGCGCTCATCGGCGGGCCGGCGTTCCTCGTTCTGCTCGTGCGGCGGTCGCGACGATAGGAGTGGCAGACCCGCCATGATAGCCGGCGTCTCGCATGTCCCCGCCGGACATCTCGGACGCGCCGGTGCACGATTGGGGAAAGGAATCCCGAATGGCAACGAGTCCCGTCACGGTCGCCGTCGTCGGGCAGGGGCGCTCCGGCTTCGACATCCACGTCGCCCGGCTGCGCAACGACCCGCGCTTTCGCATCGTCGCCGTCGCCGACTTCGACGCGGGGCGGCGCGAGCAGAGCCGGCAGGAGCTCGGCTGCGAGGTGTACCCCGATCACCGGGCGATGCTGCGCAAGGCCGACGCGGAACTCGTGATCGTCTCGTCGTACTCGTTCACGCACGCGCCGATCGCCTGCGAGGTGCTCGACTCGGGTCGCCATGCCCTCGTCGAGAAGCCGCTCGCGATGAACACGACGTGGTTCGACCGCATGATCCGCGCGCGTGACCGCGCCGGCAGGCACTGCTTCCCGTTCCACAACTACCGATACGGGAACGAGTACGTGCACCTTCGGGACCTGATGGCGAACGGCCCGCTGGGCGAGATCTTCGAGGTGCGCATTCGCCTCCTCGGGTTCTCTCGGCGGAACGACTGGCAGACGCTGCGGCGTTACGGCGGCGGCGTGCTCAACAACACGTGCCCGCACTTCCTCGACATCGCGCTCCAGTTCCTCGGCGCGCCCGTGGCGGAGGTCTTCACCGACCTCAAGCTCGTGGCGAACGTCGGCGACGTGGAGGACCACGTCCGCGTCATCCTGAAAGGGACGAACGGGCGCATCGCGGACATGCTCGTCTCCTCCGCGGACGCGTTCCCCGAGCCGAAGTGGACGATCCTCGGGAGCCGCGGCACCGCCGTGTGCGACGGCGGGACGACGCGCGTCAAGTGCTGCGATCCCGCGCAGTTGCAGCAGGGCTACCGCGTCGTCGCCGGCCCGTCTCCGGGGCGCAGCTACGACTTCAACGACACGATCCCCTGGCAGGAGACGGAGCTCCGGGTCGCGGATACGAAGGTGCCGCACGACCTGCACGACAACGTGTACCAGGTCCTGCGGGAGGGCGCGCGGCAGGAGATCATGCTGGAGGACGTGCGCGAGGTGGTCCGCATCAGCGAGGCCGCGCGGAAGAAGGACGGCTTCTATGGCGGCATCTCGCGGAAGATCAACCCGGAGGGGTAACGGGAACGAGGAAAGGAAGCGCGCGTCACCATCCGACTGTCGCGCCGACCGTCTGCGTCGCCGGCAGATCGGGGTGCAGCCGCACGTCGTACGCGAAGCCGCCGTGGCCGACGCCGATCCCGCAGCCGAGGACGAACCCTGGCGGCCCGCCCGTGCGCCCGAGGCTCAGGGCCACCCACGGCCGCGGGCGCAGCGTCACGCCGAGACCGCTGCTCCACCCGCGGCTCGCCTCGTGCGCGAGCGTCCCCACGATGCCGACCGTTGGGGCGAGCCGGTACTCGCCGTCGAGCGCGATGCGCCGGTCCCGGTCGATGCGGAGCGCGCCGCGCGCCCACATGGCGAGCGGCGTCACCGTGAGGGATAGCGCGACGTCCCGCGTCGGACGGGTGGCCGCGCCAAAGCCGAGCGCCGCGGCGTACGTCGCGCCATAGCCGCGCACGGCGACCTGGGTCGCATCGATCGCCGCGCCTGCGGCGAGGACGCGGGTCGCGCGCCCGCCGACCGCCAGCCTGACCGTCGTCTCCCGGTAGACGTCGTACCCGAAGGTCTCGATCCCGGCCGCGAATCCCACGCGACGGCCGCGGTGCGCGATCGCGGCGGAGACCTGCGCGAGCTCGGACATGCCGAAGGGCCGGCGCGCCGCAAGTGCGACGCTCCATGCCGAGTCGGCGGTCGCGAGTGATGCGGGATTGGAGGGAAGTGGCCCGGCGGCGTCGGAGATGAAGGCATGTGCGCCGGGGAAGGCTATGGCGGGCCGCGTCGGCCATGCGAGGGCGGCGATGACGACCGACGCCCGAAGAGCGGAAGCTCCGCGGCGAGGAGCACGCCGCCATCCGGTCGCGGCGCGAGGCGGAGCGCGACGGGGCTCACGTCGTACGTCCGGAGATGGGCATCGACGTAGGCGTCCACCGCGGCCAGGATGTACGCAGCCCCGCCGAGGATCAGCCAGTTGTTCCTCCCGTCGGTCCACCCCCGTCTGCTCCAAAAGATGCTGCCCGGACCGTCGTAGCCGATCGCGGTATGCCAGTTCCGCACCGCCATGCCGACGCTGGCGGCGACGATGCCGCCGTAGATGAGCCCCTTGACGGGACGGTGGTTGGTGAACTGCCCCCATCCCGGCAGCAGGAGCGATCGGCGGAACGCTGCGGCGGGCGAGGCGTGCGCCACGCTGTCGGCCGGCTGAGCGCGAACCGACCCCGCCAGCAGTGCCGCCGCGACGAGGCCCGCGAGGACCCGCGGCAGGACGAACCGCCCTCGGCTCAGCGCCGGATTCCTCCGTCCATGACGAGCCTCGCCGCGCCGAGGATCGCCGCATCGTCGCCGAGACGCACGGGCTCGATCTTGAGCTTCTCGCGCAACGACGGGTAGCCGTACCTGCGGAACGTGCGCCGCGTCGGGCCGAAGATGAGCTCGCCCGCACGTGCCATGCCGCCGCCGATGGCGACGATCTCGCTGTTGTAGAGCGCCACCGCCGTCACGATGCCGATGCCGAGGAAGAAGCCCGTCTCCTCGTACATCCGCTGGGCGAACTCGTCGCCCGCCATCGCCGCGTCGGCGATCTTCTGCGCCGTCAGCTCCTCCGCGACGAGCGCCGTCTTCGGGTTCTCCACCGCCATCGCCGCGCGCGCCCGCCGGACGATGGCCGTCGCGCTGCAGTAGAGCTCCAGACAGCCGACGCCGCCGCAGTTGCAGGGCGGCCCGTCGTAATTGATGCATACGTGACCGATCTCCGCGGCATTGCCGTCGTAGCCGTGCAGGAGCTTCCCCTCGCAGACGACGCCGCCGCCGACGCCCGTGCCGAGCGTGATGCAGAGGAAGTTCTCCGTGTCCTTCCCGGCGCCGAGCCAGTTCTCCCCGTAGGCGACGACGTTCGCATCGTTGTCGAGCGTCGCGAGGATGCCGTCGAACGCGTCGCTCATGATCTTCACGAGGGGCACCGTGCCCCACGTCGGGAAGTTGACAGGCGAGAGGACCAGCCCATTGAACGCGTCGAGCGGCCCAGGGGATCCGATGCCGATCCCGCGGATGTCGGTCGATCCCACGCCCGCGGACGCGACCGCCGCCCGCGCGCTTTCGATGATCCGGCCGACGGAGTGATCCTGACCAAGATGCACCTCGGTGGGGCGATGATCGCGCCCCAGGATCTCCCCTTCCGGGGTGACGATCCCCGACTTCACGTTCGTCCCGCCGAGATCGATGCCGATGTAGTAGTGTCCTGCCATGGGTCCTGCCCCGGTGTGGCCACGATGCGCACGGCGGTGTGCGATGCCCTCTGCGTCGATCTTCCCCGTCTACCGCGCGACGGTCGACCCCAGCACGACCGGCACGGAGGCGCCCTTCGCCTTCGCCGACGCCCGGATGCCGTCGAGCACAGCCTGCACGGCGAGGGCCTCCTCGGCGTTCGGCATCGGCGGCGTGCCGGCGGCGATGCACTGGAGGAAGTGCCTGTGCTCGGCCGCGTACGCGTCGACCTCGGGCGCGCTGAGCCGCTTGTCCACCGGCCGCCCGAATTCGTCGGTGTAGATCGTCGGCGGGTCGAGGTCGATGCCGCCCTTGTCGCCCATGAGCGTCGAGTAGAACCGCCCGGCGCCGACGTGTGCCGCCCAGCTCACTTCCAGGAAGACCGTGGCGCCGTCCTCGAACGTGATGAGCGCGGCGGCGAGGTCCTCGACGTCGAACGTGCCGCCGGGCACGGACTGGCCCCAATCGCCGCCGCCGAGGCCGCGCGGGCCGAACTCCGCGTACCCGCACGAACTCACGCTCGCCGGCCGGAAGTTGCCCATGAGCCACATCGTCAGGTCGAGCGCGTGCACGCCCAGGTCCACGATCGGCCCGCCGCCCGATTGCGCCGCGGTGGTGAACCAGCCTCCCATGCCGGGGATGCCGCTGCGCCGCAGGTAGCCGCACTTGCCGAAGTAGACGTGGCCGAGCTCGCCCGCGAGGATGTGCGCCTTCAGGACCTGCGAGTCGCCGCGGAACCGCTGGCAGACGCCCACCTGGAGGAGCTTGCCTGAGCGGTCGCGCGCGGCGATCATCGCCCGGGCCTCGTCCGCGCTCATGCCGATCGGCTTCTCCACGAAGATGTGCTTGCCCGCCTCGAGGCCGCCGATGGCGACCGCAGCGTGCAGGTAGTTCGGCACGCAGACGGCGACGAGGTCCACGTCTCGCCGCTCCACGAGGTCGTGGTAGTCCGCGAACGCCTTGGCGCCCGACTTCTCGTGCGCGCGATCGAGCGCCACCTTGTCGATGTCGCACACGGCGGTGACCGCATACCCGGGGAGCCTCTGGTACGTCGCCAGGTGTACCATCCCGATCGAGCCGGTCCCGACGATTCCGACGCGTACTTCCTCCATCGCTGCCTCCTCCTCGACCACACGCTGGCCGCCCGGGTCGTTCAGTCGCTCGGCCGCTTCCAGGCCGTGATCTTGTCCGCCAGCACCTGCGCCAGGTTCGCGATCGGGTAGCGCTCCTGCGCCATCGTGTCCCGGTCGCGGATGGTGACGGTATCATCTTGAAAGGTCTGCGAATCGACGGTGATGCAGTACGGGGTGCCGACCTCGTCCATGCGGCGGTAGCGCCTGCCGACGGCGCCCGACTCGTCGTAGAAGACGCGGTAGTGCGGCCGGAGAATCCGCTCGATCTCGCGCGCCTTCTCCGGCATGCCGTCGCGCTTGACGAGCGGAAAGACGCCGGCTTTGATCGGCGCGAGCCGCGGATGCAGGTGGAGCACCGCCCGCGTGTCGTTCTCCAACTGCTCCACGTCGTACGCGTCGGCGAGGTACGCGAGCATGGTGCGGTTGAGGCCGGACGATGCCTCGATGATGTACGGGATGTAGCGCTCCCGCGTCTCGTCGTCGAAGTAGCTCAGGTCCTTGCCGGAGAACTCCGAGTGGCGGCGGAGGTCGAAGTCGGTGCGGTTGTGGATGCCCTCCATCTCGCCCCAGCCGAAGGGGAACTCGTACTCGATGTCCACTGCCGCGGCGGCGTAGTGGGCGAGCTTCTCGTGCGGCGTCAGGCGGAGCTTCTGCGGTCGCAGCCCAAGGTCTTTGTAGTACTGAAGACGCCTGTCCCGCCAGGTGTCGAACCACTCCATGTCCGTGCCCGGCCTGACGAAGTACTGCATCTCCATCTGCTCGAACTCGCGCGAGCGGTACACGAAGTAGCGCGGGTTGATCTCGTTGCGGAACGCCTTGCCGGTCTGGGCGATGCCGAAGGGGATCTTCCGCCGCATCGCCGTCATGACGCTCTGGTAGTCCACGTAGATGCCCTGGCACGTCTCCGGCCGGAGGTACACCACCGCGGCGGCCTCCTCGACGGGGCCGACGTACGTCTTCAGCATGAGGTTGAACTGCCGCGGCTCCGTGAGCGTGCCCCGCATGCCGCAGACCGGGCACTGGTCGCCCTCGATCTGGTCCGCACGGAACCGCGACTTGCAGTGGGTGCAGTCCACGAGCGGATCGGTGAACTGCTCGACGTGGCCGGAGGCCTCCCACACGCGCGGGTGCATGAGGATGCTCGCGTCGAGCCCCTCGATGTCGTCGTGCTCCTGCGTCATCCAGCGCCACCAGGCATCCTCGACGTTCCGCTTCATCTCGGCACCGAGAGGGCCGTAGTCCCAGCAGCCGTTCAACCCGCCGTAGATCTCGCTCGACTGGAAGATGAACCCCTTTCGCTTGCAGAGGGAAACGAGTTGATCCATCACATCCTGCTTCGCCATCGCGACTCCTTCGTGCTGCGTCGGGGGATTGGCAGTCCCCTCGCGGTGCGGAGACCGGCCTGAAGTTACAAAGAATAGGGAAATCGAGGGAGGGTTTCAACCCCGGGCCGCGCGAGCGCACACTACGCCGCGGAAGTGCCCATGCTCCACCGCATCACGATCGACGGCGCGCCGCGCGATCTCGACATCCGCGCGATGGACGAGGACTTCATCGCCTACCGGAAGATGTACGTTCCGCCCCTGACGCGGGAGAACGTCGGGATGATCCTGCCCCACGACGACGCTCCCGTCATGCGGCACTTCAAGAGGCGCCGCTACCAGCAGGTCATCGAGGAGTTCTTCCGCCGGCAGATCCGCGCCGTCGGGAGTTGCGCGGTCCTCGCGTGGGAAGGCGACGGCGTCGTCGGCAAGATGCACTTCACCACGCGGGAGATGTTCGCCGCCTTCCGACGCGCCGGCGCGTGGTACTGCGTGGATCACGAGAGCACGCCGACGACCATCCTCTCGCTCGACGAGGACGAGGAAGCCCGCCTCCTCGCCTCCGAGAGCCGCACGCTCTTCGTCGTGTGCTTCAACATCGGTCACATGGACGCGCGGTACCACGGGCAGGGCATCGCCTCGGCGATGCTGGAGTACCTCAAGGCCTGGGCGCGGGAGCGCGGCTGGCGGCGCATCGAGACGCACTCCTGCCCGGACATCACGCCACACCGATCGATCGGCAGTTGGATGCTCCGCAGGAGCGCGTTGGAACGGCGCGGGTTTCGCGTCGCCGAGGAGACGCGCGTGCCGCCGCATGAAGCGGCGGCGCGGCTCCGCCACATCGAGGCGACGATGGCGGGGACCGCAACGTTCCACCCGTGGGAGGCATGGTGGGTCGAGAACTTCGACTGCCTGCTCGCGGCGAGCCCGTCGTGGCGCGACGAGTACGACCGGGACTACGTGATGGCGTGCGATCTGTAGGACGCGCGCCATTCGTGCCCGTTGCGGCGACCCGCCCGTCCGCGGCGCCTCCTATCGCGGCTGTCGTTTCGGCGCGAAAAGGTGGACCGACTGGCCGAAGTACACGTCCGCCGCCTCCATGATCGTCTCGGACAGCGTCGGATGGGGATGGATGCTCATCGCCACGTCGGAGACGAGCGCGGCCATCTCCACGGCCAGGACGCCCTCCGCGATGAGTTCGCCCGCGCCCGCGCCTGCAATGCCGACGCCGAGGATGCGCTCCGTCGCCGGGTCCACCACGAGCTTCGTGACCCCATCGTTCCGCCCGATGGTGGTCGCGCGGCCCGAGGCGCTCCAGGGGAAGCGGGAGACGCGGACCTCGCGGCCCTCGGCCCGCGCCTGCGTCTCCGTCAGGCCGCACCAGGCGATCTCCGGGTCGGTGAAGATCACCGCCGGGATGGCGCGCGGCTCCCACGTCACCTTGTGGCCCGCGATCACCTCCGCGGCGACGATGCCCTCGTGCGACCCCTTGTGCGCGAGCATCGGCTCGCCCGCCACGTCGCCCACGGCGAAGATCGTCGGCTCGGCCGTGCGCCGCTCGGCGTCCACCTCCACGAACCCCCGTTCGTTCACCTCGACTTTCGTGGTTTCGAGGCCGAGGTCGCGGGAGTTCGGCCGGCGGCCCACGGCGACGAGCACCTTCCTGAAGGTCGTCTCCTCGCGGTCGGCGGCCTTGCCCTTGGATACGACGGAGATGCCGTCCTGCACGTCGGCCATCTCCACGACGGTGGTGTCGAGCATGATCCGCTCGAACATCCCCTGGAGCCGCTTCGCGAGCGGCGCGACGAGGTCGCGGTCGGCGCCCGGCAGGAGGCCCGGCAGCATCTCGACCACGCTCACCCGCGAGCCGAGCGTCGCGTAGACGGTGCCGAGCTCGAGACCGATGTACCCTCCGCCAACGACAAGGAGGCTCTCCGGCACCTCCGCGAGGCCGAGCGCGGCGGTGGAATCCCAGATGTTCCCACTGTCGGGCAGGTTCCGCAGCGTCGCCGGTCGCGAGCCGGTGGCGAGGATCGCGTGCTCGAAGGGCAACCGCTCCTCGCTCCCATCCGGCATGGTGACGCGGAGCGTCGTCGGGTCGGCGAACCGCGCGTAGCCCTGGACATGCTCGACCTTGCGCCGCCGCGCGAGTTCGCCGAGGCCGCCGGTCATCCGATCCACGACGCCCTGCGTCCAGGCTCGAAGCTTCGGGACATCCACCATCGGCGCCGGGAACGAGACGCCGCTCTCGGCCGCGTCCTTCGCCTCGTTGATGACCCCGGCGACGTGGAGGAGCGCCTTCGACGGGATGCAGCCGCGGTACAGGCAGACGCCGCCGGGGTTCTGCTCCGGGTCCACGAGGGTGACCTGCAACCCGAGGTCGGCGGCCCGGAACGCGGCCGCGTAGCCGGCGGGTCCGCCGCCAATGACTGCGACTTGGGTCGTATCCATGCGAAGCGCCTGCCTTCCATCGTGTCGGGTGATCAGATGAGGAGGAACGGGTTCTCGAACGCCTCCGCGAGGAACCGCAGGAACCGGGTCGCCTCGGCGCCGTCGACGACCCGGTGGTCGTACGACAGGCCGAGCGGCAGGATCAGCCGCGGCTTGAACTCGCCCTCGATCCAGATTGGCCGCATGCTCGCGCGCGAGAGGGCGAGGATCGCCACCTCCGGCCAGTTCACGATGGGCGAGAAGCTCGTCGCGCCGAGCCCGCCGAGATTCGTGATGGTGAACGTGCCGCCCTGCATGTCGTCGAGGGTGAGCTTGCCCGCCCGCGCCTTCTCGGCGACGCGCGAGAGCTCCACCGACAGATCGAGGACGCTCTTCCGGTCCACGTCGCGCACGACCGGCACGACGAGCCCGCGGTCCGTGTCCACGGCGACGCCGACGTGGTAGTAGCGCTTGTAGATGATCTCCTCGGCCGCCGCGTCGAGGCTCGCGTTGACCCGGGGGAACGCCCGGAGTGCCGCGGCGACGAGCTTGAGCGCGATGGCGGTGATCGTGAGCTTGCCGCCGGCCTCCTCGACGCGCGCGGCGTTGGCCTTGCGCCACGCGTCGATCTCGGTGATGTCGGCCTGGTCGTAGTTCGTCACGTGGGGAATGTTGGCCCATGCGCGCGCCATCTGCCGCGCCGTCGCTCGACGGACGCCGCTCATCCGCTCGCGATCGACGGGGCCCCACTTGCCGAAGTCCGGCAGCGACGGCGCGGCGGCTCCAGGCGCTTTCGACGCCGCTTCGCTCTCCGCGACGACCTCACCTGGCACCTCCGCTGCCGGGGCGCGCTCCCCGGACACGCGCCGCGCACGCGCCTTCACGTCTTCCGCGGTGATTCGTCCGCCGGGCCCGGTGCCCTGCACCTCCGCGATGTCCACGCCGATCTCCCGCGCGAGCCGGCGCACCGACGGCGCGGCGGAGACAAGCACCTCTTCCGCGTCAGCCGCCGCGGCCGCGGGACGGGCTGCGCGCTCCTCCGCGACGACCTCCGCGGGGGGCGGTTTCGGAGCCGCCGCAGGTGCCGCAGGTTGCGTCTCCGCGCCAGGCGCCGCCGCCCTCGCCGGCGCCGCCGCGACCCCGCTCTCCTCGACCGTGAGGATGACGGCGTCGACCTTGATCTCGTCGCCCGACTTGACCCTGATCTCCGCGACCTTCCCGGCCGTCGTCGACGGCACCTCGACGGACGCCTTGCCCGTCTCGATTTCCAGGACCGGCTGGTCCACGGCGATCGTGTCGCCCACGGAGACCAGGACGTTCACTACCGTGCCGGTCTCGATGTTCTCGCCCAGGTCGGGAAGCTTCACTTCGGTAGCCATCGTCGTGATCCATCGCGTCAAAGAGTCGGTGCCGTCGCCGGCTCGCGCCATCGCTGGCGCACCCGGCGCAATCAGACGGTGAGCGGGTTCGGCTTCTCCGGGTTGATCGCCAGGTCCTTGACCGCCTTCTGCACGACGTCCCATCCGATCGTCCCCTCCGCCGCGAGCGAACGGAGGGCACCCAGGGTGATGTAGCGGGAGTCGACCTCGAAGAAGTCGCGCAGCGGGCCTCGGGCGTCGCTGCGGCCGAAGCCGTCGGTGCCGAGGCAGACCGGGTGCTTCGGGAACCAGCGCGCGATGGAGTCCGGCAGCGCCTTCACGTAGTCCGACGCGACGACGAAGGCGCCGTCCTCGCCGCGGAGCAATTGCGTGACGTAGGGCACACGCTCCTCCTCGCCGGGGTGGAGCATGTTCCATCGCTCGGCGTCGTTCCCGTCGCGGTGGAGTTCCTTGAAGCTCGTGATGCTCCACACGTCCGCCGCGATGCCGTAGTCCTGCTCCAAGAACCGCCGCGCCTTGATCGCCTCGTTGAGGATCGCGCCGCTTGCGAACAGATGCGCGCGCCCTTTCGCGTCGCCCTTGTCCGATCGGATGAACCGGTACATGCCTCGGAGGATGCCGTCCTTGACCCCCTCCGGCATGGCGGGCTGGACGTAGTTCTCGTTCATGATCGTGAGGTAGTAGAAGACGCTCTCCTGCTCGCGGTACATCCTGCGGATGCCGTCCTGCACGATGACGGCGATCTCGTACGCGAAGGCCGGGTCGTACGCGACGAGGTCCGGCACCGTGTAGGCGAGGAGATGGCTGTTGCCGTCCTGGTGCTGGAGCCCCTCGCCGGCGAGGGTCGTCCGGCCGGACGTGCCGCCGACGAGGAATCCCCGCGCGCGCATGTCGCCGGCGGCCCAGATCAGGTCGCCGATCCGTTGGAAGCCGAACATCGAGTAGAAGAGGAAGAACGGGATCGTCGGGATACCGTGGGTCGCGTACGCGGTCGCCGCGGCGATGAACGACGACATCGACCCGGCCTCGGTGATCCCCTCCTCCAGCATCTGCCCGTTCGTGGCCTCCTTGTAGTAGAGGAGGGTCGCGGCGTCCACCGGCTCGTAGAGCTGGCCGACGTGGGAGTAGATGCCGAACTGGCGGAACAGGGCCTCCATGCCGAACGTGCGCGCCTCGTCGGGGACGACCGGCACGATGAGCGGGCCGATCTCTTTATCGCGCATCATCTTCGAGAGCATCCGCACGAAGGCCATCGTCGTGGAAACCTCGCGGTCGCCGGTGCCCTCGTAGAACTCGGTGAAGATGTCCTCCGGCGGCGGCTCCAGCGCCCTCACCTTCACGATCCGCTGCGGCTTGTACCCGCCGAGCGCCCGCCGCCGCTCGTGGAGGTACTTCAGCTCCGGGCTGTCTTCCCCAGGGCGGTAGAACGGCGCCTCGTGAATGTCCTGGTCCGAGATGGGGATGCCGAAGCGGCTGCGAAATTCGCGCAGCTCCTCGTCGTTGAGCTTCTTCTGCTGATGGGTGATGTTCCGCCCCTCGCCCGCCTCGCCGAGGCCGTAGCCCTTGATCGTCCGCGCGAGGATCACCGTGGGCAAGCCCTTGTGCATCACGGCGGCCTTGTACGCGGCGTACACCTTCTTCGGGTCGTGCCCGCCGAGGCGCAGCCGGCTCAACTGCTCGTCCGACAAGTGCTCCACCATCTTCACGAGCTGCGGGTACTTCCCGAAGAAGTGCTGGCGGATGAACGCGCCGCCCTCGACGACGTACTTCTGGTAGTCCCCGTCGCACACCTCGCCCATCCGCTTCACGAGGAGCCCGTCGTCGTCCCTCGCGAGGAGCGGGTCCCAGTCGTCGCCCCAGATGACCTTGATCGCGTTCCAGCCGGCGCCGCGAAACATCCGCTCGAGCTCCTGGATGATGTTGCCGTTGCCGCGGACGGGGCCGTCGAGGCGCTGAAGGTTGCAGTTGATCACCCAGATCAAGTTGTCGAGGTGCTCCCGTGCGGCGAGGTCAATCGGCGCGAGCGTCTCCGGCTCGTCGCACTCGCCGTCGCCGAGGAATGCCCATACCTTCTGATCGGTGGGCTTCTTCAGCCCGCGATCCTCGAGGTACCGGTCGAACCGCGCCTGGTACACCGACATGATGGGGCCGAGCCCCATCGACACCGTCGGGAACTCCCAGAAATCGGGCATGAGCCATGGATGCGGATACGACGAGATGCCCGGCTCGACCTGGAGCTCGCGGCGGAAGTTGCGGAGCTGCTGCTCGCTGATGCGTCCTTCGAGGAATGCGCGCGCGTAGATGCCGGGCGACGCGTGCCCCTGGAAGTACACGCTGTCGCCCCCGCACTCGTGCTCCTTCCCGCGAAGGAAGTGGTTGAACGCCACCTCGTAGAGCGTCGCGGACGATGCGTACGTCGAGATGTGGCCGCCGATGCTGCTGTCCGCCCGGTTGGCGCGCACCACCATCGCCATCGCGTTCCACCGGACGATGCTCTTGATCCGTCGCTCGATGTCGCGACTGCCGGGATACGGCGGCTCCTCCGACGCGGGGATCGTGTTGATGTACGGCGTGTTCGCCGTGAACGGGATCGTGACCCCGCGCTCCTCGGCATGGTTCTCCAGCTCCGCGAGCAGATGGCGGACTCGCTCGGGCCCGCCGTCATGGAGCACGGAATCGAGGGATTCGAGCCACTCCCGCGTCTCGACGGCTTCCACCTCGCCGTCTGTAGTCTTCTTGTTATCCATAGATGCAACCCTTCACTGGCCATGATTTCCGGCGGAGAACCGGCGTCCCATGTGCCTGATATGGACCGAATATATGAACTGCCCGGAGCAACGGCAAGAAAACCGCATCGCGCGCCGGAACACCATCCTCCCCGATCGACGCCGGCACGACACGTCCCGGCCTGCCGCCAGCGTCTCTACCGAAGAGAACGTCCGCCGGAGGTCGGAGATTCCGCGGGCAACGCAGGCGCCCGGTCACGATCGGCGGCCTCGGGGTGACGGCCCCCGGTTGCCGCAGTGGGTACCTTCACCGTGGGAGGGCGACCAAGCCGCGACGGACAGGCTCCCCGGGACGCGGCATACGCGAGGAGGCGAGCATGAGGATCCTTATCACCGGCGCGGGCGGCAACCTCGGCTCCGCGCTCGTCGAGGCGCTCGAAGGGGAGCACGAACTCGTGCTCTCGGACCACGTGCCGTTGTCCACTCCGCACGAGTTCCGGCGGGCCGACCTCCGCGTGCTGGACGACGTGCTGCCGTTGGCGCGCGGGTGCGACTTCATCGTCCACACGCCGGCGTGGCATGGCATGCACGGGCCGGTCAAGAGCGAGGTCGAGTTCTGGCAGCTCAACGTGGACGGCACGTTTCACGTGTTTCAGTCGGCCCTCGAGCACGGCGTGCGCCGCATGGTCTGGGTCTCCAGCGTCTCCGTCGCCGGATGGGAGCGCGACAAGTACGGGTTCACGAAGTACGTCGGCGAGCACCTCTGCGGCTACTACCATCGGGTTCACGGCTTCCGGATCGCCATCATCCGGCCGTGGGACTTCACGCCGTACGGCGGCGACCTGGTCCGTTACGGCCAACGGCTCCTCGGCGGCGGCGTGGACCGACGCGACGTGGCCGGCGCGACCGTGGCGGCGATCGAGAAGGTCGCCGACGGGAGCGTGGCGTTCGACTGGTTCGAGATCGGGAGCGACAAGCCGTTCACGAAGGAGGAGGTGGAGGCGTTCAAGGCCGATCCCAAGGCCGTCATCGAGGGTCACTGGCCGGGCTACGGCGACCTCATCGACACGTACGGCATCCGCTTCCCCGAGCGGCCGCACATGGTGGACTTGACGAGGACGAAGGAGGTGCTCGGCTATGCGCCGCGGCACGACTTCGGGACGTTTCTGGCGGAGCTGAGGGACCGTGATACCGCAGGTGTGCCGGTGAGGTAGCCTGCCCGCGGCGCGCCGGGGCGCGTACACGGAAACGGGGCCGACCCGACGGGATCGGCCCCGGAGCGAGGAAGACGCCATGTGCCGGCCTCATATGGCGGGATGGCCGGGAGCGGGCGCCTCGTCCTGTTCTGAGTGAGCGCTAACGTGCGGCCGGTCGGCCGGGCATCGTCAGGCTGTCCACCTTGGCGGAGACCATCTGCGCCTTCTGGATCGCGGCCTGCGCCTTGTCGTTCGCCTCCTTGGATGCGCCCCTGCCCTGGGCCTCGACAGCCGCACTGACGTCGGACGTCGCTTCGTCGAGCATCCCTTTGAGCGCGGTTGCCCCGGCGCCGGCTTTCCGACCCGCTCGCGTGAGCTTCGCCTGCGCGTCCCCGATGGTCGTGCGCGCATCGGTGATGGACTTCTCCGCTTCCGCACCCATCTGCGCTTTGCCCTGTTCGGCAGCCATGGGGGCCATCCGCGCCATGCTGTCCGCCTTCATGGCCGCCAGGCGAGCCGCCAGGTAGTTCTTCTCCTGCGATAGCTGCCGAGCGCTGGCCAACTCCTGCTCCGCGGCCGCCACCTGGTCCGCCGCGTAGAGCTGCACGTCCTCGATTGCCTTCACGGAGTCGATCGTGGCCTGCGCCCGATCGATCTCCTTCTTGGGTGCTCTGCTGCAGCCGGCTGCGAACAGTCCAGCCAGCAGGCCACACGCTGCGATCAGCACTACGCTGCGATGCGTCGTACCCATTGGGATGCCTCCTCCAGAAGCGCCTCGACCACACGTGGTCATGCCGCTCCGGCCGAACGCGCCGGCAACGCCGGCGGGGGCCGCCGTTGCGACCCGGTCGCCTTCCGCGCACCGCAGTTCGACTCCCGCTCTACGCCGGGCACGTCGGGGCGCCGAAAGCGAACCATGCGCACGAGCCCTGTGCGTAGTGTCAAGTATACAAAAGAAGATGGCCTCTGAACAAGGCCGCGCGACCATGACAGCGGCTCAAGACCCTCTTGCTGTCTTCCCTCGGCAGGGGTATATTCAGCCAATTATGCTCTGCTGTGCCCACATTCGCCAGCACCGAGGCTGCTGGCGGCCCGTCACAGGCCGTCCCGTCGGACGCCAAGTTCCGGCCGATGTACACCAGGGAGATTCTGACATGCGCGATCAGATGCGGGAAGGTCTCACGTTTGACGACGTTCTGCTGATCCCCGGGGAATCAGATGTGGCTCCGCCCGAGGTGGATGTCTCCGTTCGCGTCGCCGCGGGCATCCAGCTCAACATCCCGCTCCTCAGCGCGGCCATGGACACCGTCACCGAAGCTCGTCTGGCGATCGCGATCGCGCGCGAAGGCGGCATCGGCATCATCCATCGGAACTGCCCCGTCGAGCAGCAGGTGAACGAGGTCTCCAAGGTCAAGCGGTCGGAGAGCGGGATGATCGTCGACCCGGTGACGCTCGGGCCGAACGCGTCGATCCGCGAGGCGCTGCTGCTCATGGCGGACCTCCACATCTCGGGTGTGCCGGTCGTGGACCCGAACCAGAAGTTGATCGGCATCCTCACCAACCGCGACCTTCGGTTCGAGCGGAACCTCGACCAGCCGATCCGGAACGTGATGACCACGAAGCACCTCATCACCGCGCGGGAAGGGGTCTCGATGGAGGAGGCGCAGGAGATCCTCCATCGGCACCGCATAGAGAAGCTGCCGGTGGTAGATGGAGAAGGCTACCTGCGCGGGCTGATCACCGTGAAGGACATCGAGAAGAAGCTCCAGTTCCCGAGCGCCTGCGTGGACGACATCGGGCGTCTGCGCGTCGGCGCGGCGATCGGCACGACGTCCGACTGGGAGGAGCGCGCGGCCGGCCTGGTGGAGAAGGAGGTCGATCTGATCGTCGTCGACACGGCGCGCGGGCACTCGAAGCGGGTGTGTGCGGTCATCGGCGGGTTCAAGAAGCGGTTCCCGAAGGTCGCCCTCATGGCGGGCAACGTGGCGACCGCGGAGGGCGCGCGGGCGCTCATCGAGGCGGGCGCCGATGGCGTGAAGGTCGGCGTCGGCCCCGGCTCGATCTGCACGACGCGGGTCGTCTCGGGCGTCGGCGTGCCCCAGATCACCGCCGTCATGGATGTCGCCGAGGAGGCGATGAAGCAGAACGTCCCCATCACCGCCGACGGCGGCATCCGTCACTCCGGCGACGTCACGAAAGCGCTTGCCGCCGGCGCCGCCGCGGTGATGATCGGCTCCCTTTTCGCCGGCACCGACGAAAGCCCCGGCGAGACTATCATCTACCAGGGCCGCACGTTCAAGGTCTACCGCGGCATGGGCTCCGTCGGCGCGATGGTCGAAGGCGCGGGCGATCGCTACCTCCAGGCGAACATCGAGCCGGAGAAGCTCGTCCCCGAGGGCATCGAGGGGCGCGTGCCGTACAAGGGGTCGCTGAGCGGCTACGTGTACCAGCTCGTCGGCGGCGTGCGCTCCGGCATGGGATACGTCGGGGCGCGCACGATCGCGGAGCTGCACGCGAAGGCGCGTTTCATACACGTCTCCCCCGCTGGTCTCCGCGAGAGCCACCCGCACGACGTGTCGATCACCAAGGAGGCGCCGAACTACCGCGTCGAGTAGGGGGCGGCCCCCCGTGGCCGCCCTCGGCGCATGGTGCACCGCAGGGCGCGATGAATCGCGCCCCTACCCATGACGCGCGGCACATGCGGGACGTGGGACGCGACGTCACATCGCGCCGTAGGGGTGGCCCGCCGGGTCGCCTCTACACCATCGCGGGAGGATCGGCGTCGAGCGGCGCGTCGCGTTCGAATAGGCGGATGATCGCCCAGCCAGAACCACCGAGGAGCACCGTCCCCGCGAAGAGGAAGACGAGCACCGCGCCGGGCGGCACGGAGGGGAACTGCACACTCGCCGCCGTCGCGACCGTCTCGTGGCCGCGGCGAGCCGTGAGGGAGACGATCCCGGCGAACGCGGGCACCCACCGCACGCGGCCGCGGACGTCGGTCAGGCCGATGGTGTCGGTACGCGCGGCCCTGCTATTCGGGAAGTACTCGACGGAGACCAGCCGACGCCGATCGTGCCGTCGCGGTTGATGATCTCGCGCAGCCGCGCCGCGTTGGAGCCCCATTGCGCGCGGATTTCCGCCATGGACACGGTCCCGCCGACGCGCCGACACGCGACCGGGTGACAGGGTGACGCCCCGGCGCACGGGCCGCGGACGGCACGCTGCCGCGCCACGAACCGATGCGCGATTGGCGAGTCAGAAGTGTACTTTCTCATGCCGTTCGCGGCAACGCCGGAACCCGGGAAGCGACCTGCGGAGGCTGTTGACCCGCCTCTCGCCGCGCCTATCTTCTCAGCCGAAGACGGGTCGCGGAGGAGATGCCATGAACACGCAATCCCTCATGGCCGAGTTCCTGCAGTTCCTGCGACGGCGCGGGCTGCGGATGACGGCGGCGCGCCGCGACATCCTGCAGCACATCTTTGCCGCGCACACCCACTTCGAGGCCGACGACCTCCACATCCGCCTGCGGGACGCGGGTCACCGCGTCTCGAAGGCGACCATCTACCGCACCCTGGCCCTCTTCGTGGACGCGGGCATCCTCCGCCAGTCGATCGCCCCAAGCGGGGCGACGTCGACGTTCTACGAGCTCGTCCACGGGCTGGACGAGCCGCACGAACACCTCCAGTGCGAGGATTGCGGCCAGATCATCGAGGTGACGGAGGCCGAGCTCCTGGGCTACCTGCGGAAGGTCGCCCACGCCATGGGGTTCTCCCTCACGGACCACACGGTGAAGCTGGTCGGCCGGTGCGAGGAGCTGCGTCGAGCTGGGCACTGTAGCCGCTCCGGCCGGACGCTGGAGCGCGGTTCGCGTGCCGACGGCGGCTCCGCATAGCGTATCGCGGCCCCTCTCGCTCGCCGGGTGATCGCCGAGAAGCCCGCGACGCCTTCGGCGCGATGGTTGTTCGTCGCCTTTCGTGGGATTGAGAATCAGTATCGTTTATCGTATCTTCTTATCGGCTCGGCGCGCCGGACGCTCCCCCAGGGCCAGGAGGAACCATGCACCACCATGTGCCGACCGCGTTGCGGCCCAATGCGGGAACCGCCGACCCGGCCCTCATCCTCGTCGGCAACCCGAACGTCGGGAAGAGCGCGATCTTCGGATATCTCACCGGCAGCTACGTGAACGTCTCGAACTACCCCGGCACCACGGTCGAGGTCACCCGCGGCGCGGCGTCGCTCGCCGGACGCCGTACGACCATCATCGACACCCCGGGCGCAAACGGCCTCACGCCGATGTCCGAGGACGAGCTCGTCACGCGGTCCATCCTCCTCGATCAGCCGTCCACCCCGGTGCTCCAGGTGGCGGACATGAAGAACCTGCGCCGAGCGCTCGCTCTCACGTCGCAGCTCGCCGACCTGGAGCGGACGGGCAGTCTCGCGCTCAACATGGCCGACGAAGCGCTGGGTCGCGGCATCTCCGTGCGAATGGACGAGCTCGAACGGCTCGTCGGGGTGCCGGTCTGCGCGACCGTGGCGATCCGCAGGGACGGCATTCGCGCGGCGGCGGAGCGCGGCATCGAGGGCCGCCGGTTCGGCCTCCAGATCGCGTACGCCGAGCGGATCGAGGCGGCGATCGCGCGCTGCGTGGCGCTTCTGCCGCCCGACATGCAGGGCCGGCGCGGCATCGCCCTCATGGTGCTCGCCGGCGACGAGACCGTCGCCGACTGGCTGAAGGCGCGCGTGTCCACCGACACGCTCCGGGAACTCGATGCCGTCCGGGTGGACCTGCAGACCGCCTATCCGATCGCTGTCAGCGGCGTCATCAACCACACCCGTCTCAGCCAGATCGACCGCATGCTCGCGGGGGTCATGCGGCGCGACGCGGCGTCGGAGAGCCGGTTCCTTCGCGGCCTCTCGGCGTGGGCGACGCACCCGATCAAGGGCCTCGTCGTGGTCGCGGCGGTGCTCTACATCACCCTGTGGTTCGTCGGCATGCTCGGCGCGGGCACCGCGGTGGACTTCTTCCAGACGGTCGTCTTCGGCCGCTACGTGGACCCGGGGGCGATCTGGCTCGTCGACCATGCCCTGCCGTTCCCGCACGAGCATGTGGTGCAGGACTCCCGCTGGACGCTCGCGGTCCCGCTCTCGGCCGTACACCGCGTGGACATCCTGACGTCGGTGCGGTCGGTGACGAGCCTGGGCCACGTGATCCCGCACGGCGTGACGCTGAGCTGGTGGCAGATGATCGCCCGCGGCCTGCACGACTTCATCGTCGGGCCGTATGGGGTCATCACGATGGCTCTGTCGTATGGACTCGCCATCGTATTGCCGATCGTCTTCACGTTCTTCCTCCTGTTCAGTGTCCTGGAGGATTCGGGCTACCTGCCGCGGCTGGCGGTGATGACGAATCGGTTCTTTCGGATGATGGGGCTGAACGGCAAGGCCGTGCTGCCGATGGTGCTTGGTCTCGGGTGCGACACGATGGCGACGATGACGGCGCGCATCCTCGAGACGAAGAAGGAGCGCGTCATCACGACGCTGCTCTTGGCGCTCGGCGTGCCCTGTTCGGCGCAGCTCGGGGTGATCATGGCGATGGTGGCGGCGATCAGCCTGCCGGGCGTGCTCTGGTGGATCCTGACGGTGGCCGCCATCATGCTCGTGGTCGGCTGGCTTGCGTCGAAGGTACTGCCGGGCGAGACGAGCGATCTGGTGCTTGAGCTGCCGCCGCTCCGCCTGCCGCAGGTGGGCAACATCGTCATCAAGACGCTCGCCCGGATCGAGTGGTACCTCAAGGAGGTCCTGCCGCTGTTCGTGCTTGGCACGGCGCTGTTGTTTCTCCTCGACATCACGCGCACGCTCGGGGCGATCCAGCGCCTCGCCTCGCCGCTCGTGCAGCGGTGGCTCGGCTTGCCGCCCGAGGCCACCGAAGCGTTTCTCCTGGGCTTCCTCCGGCGGGACTATGGCGCCGCCGGCCTCCTGAGGATGCAGCAGAGCGGGAACCTCAACGAGCTCCAGGTGGTCGTCAGCCTCGTGACGATGACGCTCTTCGTCCCGTGCGCGGCGAACGTGTTCATGATCGCCAAGGAGCGCGGCGCCCGCACCGCCGCGTGGATGACGACGTTCATCTTCCCATTCGCCTTCCTCGTCGGCGGCCTCGTCCGCCACGCGATCCTGCTCACGCATACCATCTCCGTGCCGTGACACGGTGGGCCATGGCGCGGGAACCACAGGAGGCGCCCGGCTGTTGCAGCACATGTCGCACGGCGGCGGGATGACGCAGGTGATGTCGTTCGGTACCTTCTTATCCGACGCGAGAGGGATGACCTCATGAAGACGACGTGCCCCCTCTGCCAACGGGAGATCCCGGCCGACCACCGGTCGTGCATGACGGGCTGTCCGGTGGCGGGGCGCTGCGGGCTCATCAGGTGTCCCAACTGCGGGTACGAGTTCCCCGAGGAATCCCGGCTCGTCTCCATCGTCCGCAGATGGACGCGGAGAGGCGAACGTGAATCGGCTTGACCGCGAGAAGGAAGACGCCCTCGTGCAGGTGTGGTCGGCCTGCGAACGCGACGACCACACGCTGGAGAAGCTCTGCACGGGGCGGCCCGACCTCGTGTCCGTCGTGTCGCAGCTCGAGGCGGATGGGTGGCTCCGGCGGCGGAACGGGAGCATCGAGTTCACCGAGCCGGGCGAGCAGAAGGCGCGCGAACTCGTGCGGCGCCACCGGCTCGCCGAGGTGCTCCTCGAGCAGGTGCTCGAGGTGAGCCGCGAGCAGGCGGCGTACACGGCTTGCCTGTGGGAGCACATGCTCTCCGAGGAGGTCGCCGGCACCATCTGCACCTTCCTCGGCCATCCGCGGCACTGCCCGCACGGCAACCCGATCCCGCCGGGGCTCTGCTGCCAGCGCATGGCCCACACGGTGACGCCGCTCGTCCAGCCGCTGGCCAGCCTGCGCGTCGGCGCGACCGCGCGGGTGACGTTCATCTCCTCGAAAGTGCACCGCCGGCTCGACCGGCTCGCCGCGCTCGGCATCGTCCCGGGAACCGAGATCGTGCTGCACCAGAGGTTTCCGTCGTACATCCTCCGCGCGGGCGAGACGGAGGTGGCCGTCGAAGAGTCGGTCGCGCGGGACATCTTCGTTCGGGAGGCCAACGGCAAGGGCGAATGAGCGGCCCGACCTTCCCGCGGCCGTCGGCACCGGACGGCCTTCCGGCAACTGCGTAGGATGATGGACCGGCGCGTGCCAGGTCGCGCGCGCCCGCACCGTCTCGACCGTGCAGCGTCGCGACATGGGGGAGCCATGGCACGCCGGGAGCAGGACCCCGTTGGGACACCACAGGATGCTCCCTCGCCTCGCGAGAGACGCGTCGCGAGGCGGGTCGTCAACGTGGGCGTTCTCGGCTGCGGTCGCATCGGGCGCGACGCGCATCTGGCCACGTATGCCCGGCATCCTCACGCGCGACCCGTTGCCGTGATGGACATCGACCCGACGGCGGCCCGCGCAGCGGCCGAGGCGTTCGGGGTCCCCCGCTGGTACACTGACGTCGACGCGTTCCTCGCGGACCCCGAGCTCGAGGCGGTCAGCATCGCCACGTACCATCCCAGCCACGGCGAACTCACGTTGCGCGCCGTGAGGGCGGGGAAGCACGTGCTGGTGGAGAAGCCGTTCGCCAGGACGTACGCGGATGCCGCACGAGCGGTCGCCGCAGCACGCGCGGCCGACGTCGTCCTCACCGTCGGCTACCAGCCCCGCTTCCAGTTCCAGTGGCGCAAGACCAAGGAGTTGCTCGATCTCGGCGTCGTCGGCCGGCCGCACGAGGTCACCGTCATCAACGGCACGTGGCACCGGACCGACCTCGCCCACACGTGGGTCTACGATCTCGAGCGCGCGGGCGGTGGCGTCCTGCTCGACGTGGCGAGCTACACGGTCTACAGCCTCGTGTACTGGCTCGGCCGCATCGCCTCGGTGAGCGCCCAGACGGCCACGTGGGTGAAGGAGCGCTCCGTGCAGGACGGGTCCGAGCCGGTGCCGGTGGGCGTGGAGGACATCGGCGCGCTGCTCCTGCGGTTCGAGCAGGGCACGATCGGACTCGTGTACACCTCGTGGGCGTCGCCGACGCGGCACCAGTTCCACGAGATCGTCGGCGACCGCGGCCGAATCGGGATCGGCAAGGAGCCCGGCGGCCGCGCCGCCATCGAGGTCTACACGGAACGGGACGATCTCTCCCCACTCATCCCGCGCGGCTTCACGACGATCATGCTGCCTCAGGAGGACAACCGCGAAGCGCACCGCGCGAAGATCGATGACTTCCTTCGTGCCATCGTCGACCGGCGCCCTCCGACCGTCGACCCGGAGGACGCCGCACACGCCATCGAGGTGCTCGACGCCGCATACCGGTCGAGCAGGGAAGGACGAGTGGTCTATCTGCCTCTCGGCGATGCCGACATGACAGGGGGAACCACGTGAGCGGCGAGATTCGCGTAGCGATCGTCGGATGCGGTGGGATCACGTCCGCCCATCTGAACGGCATGCGGACCCTCCAGCGGAACGGGCTCGACGAGGTGCGCGTGACGGTGCTCTGCTCGCGCGACCCTGAGAACGCGGCGCGCTACAACGACCGGAACGACGCACCTCCGCCGCTGCCCGAGATCGTCCCGGGCAAGGCCGATCCGCTCAACATCCGCGACGTGTACGTCACCGACCTCGAGCCCCACGTGCCGGCGAGGATCAGCATGGACTGGCGCGATGCGGTCGCCGCGCCCGACGTCGACGCGGTGCTTGTCCTCGCCTCGGTGGACGTGCACCACGCCATCGCCCTCGGCGGGCTCACCGCCGGCAAGCACGTGATGATCGAGAAGCCGTTCGCGATCACGGTGCGCGCGGCGCGCAGGGTATGTGAGCTCGCGGAGGAGCGTGAGCTCTCCCTCGGCGTCGCCGAGAGCCTGCGCTTCCGCCCCGAGACGCGGGCCACCCGGTGGGCACTCGATGCCGGCCACGTCGGCGACCTGGAGATGGTGGTCCAGATGAGCATCGGGTCGGTCTGGTCGCCGGACAAGATCGTCGGCAAGACGGCGTGGCGGCATCAGAAGTACTCCACCGGTTCCGGCATCCTCATGGACATCGGCGCCCACGTCTTCGACAAGGTGCGCTACCTCTGCGGCGAGCCGGACGAGGTGACGGGCATGGTGCGCACCATCGAGCCGTTGCGCACGACGCGCGATGCGGCCGGGACCATCGTCGAGAAGGTATCGTGCAGCGTCGAAGACACGGCCTTTGCGACAATGTCGTTCCTGAACGGTGCGGTCGGATCGTTCGGCATGTCGTGGGCCGGACACGGGCAGCCGACGGAGGTCTCCGCCGGCATGGTGCTCTATGGGGACATGGGCTGCGTCAAGGATGGCCGAGTGTACAGCGATCACGCCGGAGTGCTCTCCCTCATGGACGAGTTCGAGCTGAAGGTCGGCTTCGATCAGCGCGAGCGGTGGTTCCCCTGCGGCATCATCGACCCCTTCGCCCTCGAATTGCACGAGTTCTTCCGCGCCATCCGCGAGGCACGCCAACCGGAGACGAGCGGCGAGGAGGGTCTGCGCGACATCGCGTTGGGCTATGCGATCATCGAGTCGTCCGTTCGTGGCGAGACGGTGAGCTTCGCCGACATCGAAGCGTGTCGGATCGAGACCTACCAACGCGCGATCAACGACCACCTGAACGTGCGCTCGTGAGCGGCCGCGCGTGACTCCCGGGGGCGACGCGGTTGCCGGAAGCGGGCCATCTCCATACATTGTCATAGATGTCTGTGATCATACTACCTACGCGGCATCGCGTGGCGACCAGCCGAGGGTCATCTAGCCGACCGTCGGCTTTTCGGCGTTGCCAGTGCCCGCGATGCGTATCGCGCTGCCATAACCAGGAGCTTTGAGTGACGTTCGCGGCATTGCGCGCGCTGCTGGCCGAGACAGACCCCTTCCGGCAGGTGCTGCGCGCCATCGAAGGCGGACAGCAACAGATCGCCGTCCATGGGCTCGCCGGCTCGCTCTCGGCGTTCGCCCTCGGTCACCTACGCGGGCGCTGCGACCGGCAGATGCTCGCCGTCGTGCCTACCACCGACGCCGCCGAGGAGCTGCGGGACGACCTGGAGGCGATCCTCGGCGAGCAGCATGTCCGCTACTTCCCCGACTGGGAGCTCATCCCGTTCGAGGCCAAGTCCCCCCACGTGGAGGTGACGGCGCTTCGGCTGGAGTCGCTCCAGGCGCTCTTGATCGGGCAACCGGTGGTCGTGGTGGCGCCGGTGGCGGCGCTCCTGAAGCCGACGCTCGAGCCCGAGGCGCTGGCGGCGGCCTCACGCGTCGTCCGGGTCGGCGACGTGGTGGACCTCGACGAGTTGGCGCGCTGGCTGCGGGCGCTGTCGTTCGAGGCGGCGAATCAGGTCCAGGAGATGGGGCAGTACGCGCGGCGCGGCGGCATCATCGACATCTTCACCTTCGGCGCCGAGCGCCCGTTCCGCGTCGAACTCTTCGATGACGAGGTCGAGTCGATCCGCGCGTTCGACCCGGCCACGCAACGCTCGGTGGAGACGGTCGAGGAGGTCGAGGTGCTGCCTCGGCGCGAGGTGCTCACCGGCGACCAGTGGTGGGGCGACGCGGCCAGTCGCCTCGGCGCCGCGGAGGCCGCGTACGACGTGGACCTCCATGAGATCCGCGAGCGCGTCCAGCTCGGCATCCACTTCGATGGCATCGAGTACTGGGCGCCGATCCTGAGCGGGGTCAAGCCGAGCCTTCTCGATCACCTCGATGCTCGGGCGATCGTCTGGCTCGCGGAGCCGGAGGACATCGCCCACCACGCGCGCCGTTTCTCCGACGAAGCGGCGAAGATCATCGCCCGCAGACGGGAGCGCGGCGAGCCCGCGGTGCCCATCGACGCGGTCCTCCACGACTGGGACGACCTTGCCGGGCGCCTGGCTCCGCGCACCATCGTCGCACACCATTCGCTCCGCCCGCAGGGCGAGGTCGTCGAGTTCGGCGCGCGCGGCGTCCGGCAGTACGAGGGCAGCCTCGACGCACTCAGGGAGGACATGGCCGCGATGGCCCGCGATGGCGGGCGCACGCTCCTCCTCGCCGAGAACCAGAGCCAGGCGCAGCGCCTCGAGGAGCTGCTCGAGACGGCGCTCGACCTCACCGACATCGACATCCGCAAGCTCACCCGCGGCTTCGTCTACCCGGCAGCGCGCATCCAGATCGTCAACGATCACGAGCTCTTCAGCCGCTACCGCGGGCGCCACCGCTACCGGAAGTTCCGCGGCGCCGCGCCGGTGAGCGACGTCTTCTCCCTCACCCCCGGCGATATCGTCGTCCACGAGGACCACGGCATCGGCATCTACCAGGGCCTCGAGCGCATCACCATCGACAGCATCTCCCGCGACACCGTCCGCGTCCTCTACCGCGACCAAGACAAGCTTTTCGTCCCGGCGGACCAGATCGACCGCATCCAGCGCTACACGCGGGAGGAAGGTGTCACGCCGGTCCTCTCGAAGCTGGGTGGGACCGACTGGGAGCGGGTCCGGGAGCGGACGAAGCGCGGCGTGGCGAAGCTCGCGCGGGATCTCGTCGAGCTCTACGCTCGGCGGCAGTCGCAGCCGGGCTTCGCCTTCGGCAAGGACACGTCCTGGATGCAGGAGATGGAGGCGGCGTTCATCTACGAGGAGACGCCGGACCAGCTCCGCGCCATCGAGGAGATCAAGCGGAACATGGAGGAGCCGGTCCCGATGGATCGGCTCGTCTGTGGCGACGTGGGCTACGGCAAGACCGAAGTGGCGATCCGCGCGGCGTTCAAGGCCGTCAGCGATCACAAGCAGGTGGCGGTGCTCGTGCCGACGACGATCCTCGCGCAGCAACACTTCCGCACGTTCAGCGAGCGCCTGGCCGATTTCCCACTCCGCATCGACATGCTGTCGCGCTTCCGCTCGAAGGACCAGATCGAGGAGACGCTCCACGACCTCGAGCGCGGCAAGGTAGATATCGCCATCGGCACGCACCGTCTCCTGTCGAAGGACATGAAGTTCGCCGACCTGGGGCTGCTCATCATCGACGAGGAGCACCGCTTCGGCGTGCGGCACAAGGAGCTGCTCAAGCAGATGCGCACGAGCGTGGACGTCATCAGCATGACCGCCACGCCCATCCCCCGGACGCTCTACCTCTCGCTCATGGGCGCGCGGGACATGTCCGTGATCAACACGCCGCCGAAGGACCGGCTGCCCGTCCATACGGAGATCATCCCCTTCGACGAGGACCGCGTCGGCGAGGCGATCCTGCGAGAGATCGAGCGGAGCGGGCAGGTCTTCTTCGTCCACAACCGCGTCCAGACGATCGACGAGCACGCGGAGTGGCTCAAGGAACTTCTGCCCGAGGTACGCTTACAAGTAGCGCACGGCCAGATGGGCGAGCACCAGCTCGAACGCGTCATGCTCGACTTCCTGGAGCGCCGCTTCGACGTCCTCGTCACGACGATGATCATCCAGTCGGGGCTCGACATGCCCAACGTGAACACGATCATCGTCGACCGTGCGGATCAGTTCGGCCTCGCGGAGCTCTACCAGCTCCGCGGCCGCGTCGGGCGGTCGGCGCATCGGGCGTATGCGTACCTCATGATCCCCCAGGAGGGGAAGATCAACCCCAACGCGCGGCGACGCCTGCGGGCCATCGAGGAATACAGCGACCTCGGCAGCGGGTTCAAGATCGCCATGCGCGACCTGGAGATCCGCGGTGCAGGCAACCTCCTCGGCACCGAGCAGCACGGCTTCATCGCCGCGGTTGGGTTCGACCTGTACGTGAAGCTGCTCGACGAGGCGGTTCGCGAGCTGAAGGGCGAGCGGGTCGAGGCGCGATCGGACTGCGACGTGGACGTCCATATCAGCGCGTACCTGCCGGACGACTACGTGGCCGACGGAGAGCAGAAGATGGCGCTCTACCGGCGGCTGTCGGAGGCGCGCACCATCGACGAGGTGGACGAGTTCGCGCAGGAGCTGCGCGACCGGTATGGCAGGACGCCGGAGCCGGCCGAGGCGCTCCTGGCGCTGATGAAGATCAAGCTGCACGGCCGTGCGCTCGGCGCCCGGCGGATCAGCGTCGACCGGCAGGGCAGGCTCACGGTGTGCTTCTCCGGCGAAGGTGCCCCCGGGCAGGAGGCGCTGCGCGCGATGGTGCGGCAATCGCTCTTTCCCATCGAGTTCCGCTGGGAAGGGGAGCTGTTCATGAAGATGCAGTTGGATGAGCCCGCCGGGCTGGCTCAGACGTACCGGGCGGTCGAGGCGCTTGGCGCCCTCCAGGAGGGCACCCTGGTCCAGGCCGCGTAGGCTGCAGCCCGGCGTCAGCGGCCAGGCGGCGCGAACGGGAGGAGCGGAGGATGAGTTGCGGAATCGTCCGGCGGCGCGCCCAGGCGATGGCCCTCGGGGCGCTGCTCCTGGGCGTCGCGATCGGCGGCTGCGGTCGCGGCTGCGGCAATGACGCGTCGGCTCCCGTCGCCAAGGTCGGCGACGAAACGTTCACCCTCGGCGACCTCCAGGCTGCGCTGCGCGAGACACCTTCGCGTCCGGCCGCGCCGGAGGATCGCTGGAATGCCACGGAGCAATGGGTCGCCCGTCAGCTCCTCTACCGCGAGGCACTCCGTCGCGGCGTGGACGAGCAGCCCGAGGTGGCGCTTCAGATCAAGACCGCCGTCCGCGAGCTCGTCATTGGCGCCATGCTCGACGAGATGAGCCGGCATCAGGCCGCGGTGGCCGAACGGGACATCGAACGGTACTACAGCCAGAACGCTTCCGCCTTCCGCCGCAGGGAGGCCACGGTGCGCGTCAGGGAGATCGTCGTGGACGATCCCAGGGAGGCGCAGGAGGTGTACAGCGAGCTGCGCCGCAACCCGCAATCGCTCGGCGAGATCGTGCGCGTGCGATCGACGGGCATGGCGGGCGCGGAGAGCGGCGACCTGGGCTACGTCTCCGCCTCGACCAGCCCCGAGATCTGGCAGGCGGTCCAGCAGCTCGGCGTGAACCAGATCAGCCAGCCCGTGCGGGCGTCGGACGGCCTGCACATCCTCATGGTCGTGGATCGACGGTCCGCCGGCGGGACGCAATCCCTCGACGAGGTGCGGATGGAGATCGCCAACCGCATCCGAGCGATGCGGCGGCTCGAGGCGATGACCGCGCTCGTGGAGGAGCTCAAGGCACGCGAGTCCTACAAGATCTACGAAGACCGCCTGGGCCCGCGGACATCGTATGCGGGCGCGCAGGACACGTCGTCGATTCTCCGCGACGTGGAGGCGGGCGAGTAGCGGCCCTGGCGCGGTGCGGGACGTTTGATCCGGCCGTCGCGGGTCGTATGATGATCGTGGCTTCCGCCGGATGAGCGCGGAGCCTGATCGGCCTATGGCGAGTCCGACGTCACGAACGAGGAGCAGCCCGGTGAGACGAGTCATCGTTGGGGTTCTCGCGTGTCTGGCGCTTGTCGCGACCGCGCGGGCCGCCGAGGAGGTGGTCGACCGCATCGCGGCGGTCGCCGGCCGCGATGTGATCCTTCAGTCCGAGGTGGACGAGCTGGTCCAGTTGCAGCTCCTCCAGAGTGGCCAGCAGTCGACCACGCCCACTCCCGAGCAGACCCAGCAGATGCGCTGCGCGGTGCTGAAGAGCATGATCGACGACCGTCTGCTCGCCGCGAAGGCGCGCGCCGACAGCACCATCGTGGTGACGCCGCAGCAGGTTGAAGAGGCGCTTCGCCAGCAGTTGGACCTGACGAAGAGCCGATTCCCGTCCGAAGCAGCCTTCCAGGAGGAGCTCCGCCGCCAAGGCACGACCGAGCGTGACCTGCGCACCCATTATCGGGCGCAAGTGGAGCGTTCGCTCCTGGGCGAGCGCCTGATGGGGAAGCTCTCGCAAGATATCACCGTCAGCTTCCACGACCTCCAGACGTTCTATGAGGCGCACCGAGACAGCATGCCCACGGTGCCCGCGACGGTGACGATCGCCCACATTACGCGTGCGGCGCGGCCGAGCGACTCGTCGCTCGTCGGCGCGAGGCAGCTCATCGCCGAGGTGCAGCGCCGGCTCGCGGCGGGCGCGGACTTCGGCCAGGTGGCGCGCGATCTCTCGCAGGACCCTGGCACCGCGCCACAGGACGGCGACCTCGGGTGGTTCCGCCGGGGCGAGATGGTGCCGGAGTTCGAGGCGGTCGCCTTCTCCCTCGATTCCGGCGCGGTGAGCGGGCCGGTGCTCACGGAGTTCGGCCTCCACTTGATCCAGAACCTCGGCTACCAGGATGACATGGTGCACGCGCGGCACATCCTTGCCCGGGCGCAGCCCACGCACACCGACATCGAGGCCGCGCACGACACGATGACGTCCATCTACCAGCGGCTCCAGGCGGGTGCGGACTTCGGCGAGATGGCGCGGCGCTACTCCATGGACCCCGCGGTGCAGCAGACCGCCGGTCGCGTCGGCCCCATCTCGCCGGACGACTTGCCGGCCCCGTTCGTCCAGGCCATCGGATCGCTCGACCCGGGTCGCGTCAGCGCCCCGTTCGAGACGACCCCCGGCGCTTGGCACATCGTGAAGCTCATCAGCCGCACCCGGGAACACCAGATGAACCTGGCCGACGACCGCAGGCAGCTCGAGGACTACGTCCGCCAGACGAAGCTCATGGCCAAGGTGCAGGACGTCCTTGGCCGTGAACGGGCGCACATGTACATCGACGTGCGCGTGCCGGACTGCGCCATCGCAACTCCGCCCACGGGGCCTCGGTAGTGGCGATGGCCGACTCCTCGACCGAGATGCGCCTGGATGTGTACCTCGCGCGAACGCGGCTCGTGATGCCGCGGGAGGCGGCGAGACGCGCGTGCGACAACGGGATCGTCTACGTGAACGACCGGCTGGCGAAGCCGTCGGCGACCGTCCGCGCGGGCGACCGCGTCACGATCCGCTTCACGGACGAGGATCTGGCCATCCGCGTCGTGAGGCTCCCCGGGAAGTCGGTGCCGAAGAAGGAGGCCGCGGGCCACTACGAAGTGCTCGAGCAGCGACGTTACCGCTGAAGGACGATCCCCATGTCGTGGACCACCCCGCCGTCGAGGGAGTCGGAACCATACGAGGCGCTCGCCCAGCTCTACGACTTCGTCATGCGGCACGTGAACTACGTGGACTGGGCCGACTACGTCGAGGCACTCTTCCGGCACCACGAGCCCGTGCCGCGCCGCATCATCGAGGTGGCGTGCGGCACGGGCACGCTGGCGATGGACCTCACCATGCGGGGCTACGTCGTGCACGGCATCGACCGCTCACCGGCCATGATCGCGAGGGCGAAGGCGAAGGTCGGGGCCGCGGGCCTCTCGCCGTCACCCACCTTCGCCCTCGGGGACATGCGCGATCTGCCGCACGACGACGCCGACGCACTGCTGTGCCTCTACGACAGCATCAACTACTGCCTGACCGCCGACGACCTCCGAGCGACCTTCTCGAGCTTCCGGCGCGTGGTCCGCTCCGGCGCCCTCTGCGTCTTCGACATCACGACCGAGACGAACTCTCTCCGCTACTTTCGGGCGTACCGCTGCCGCGAGCGATGGAAGGGTTACTCCTACCGCCGCGCGAGCACGTACATCCCGGAAGAGCGGCTCCAGGTGAACGAGTTCTACATCAGGCGGAACGGGGCGCCTGAGGCGCTGCACGAGCGGCACGAACAGCGGGTCTACGCGCTCGACGAGGTGCTGGCGGCCGTGCCGCGCGATCGGTGGGACGTGCTCGGCACGTACGATGACTTCTCGCTCGCGCGGGCGCACGAGGGGTCGGAACGCATCCACGTCGCAATGCGCGCGCGATGAAGGGGGCGATCCATGGCGCACGACGGCGTCGACGCCACTGCGGCCGACGCGGCGCGCGAGGCCGGCGCAATGCCGGACGAGGCTGAGGTCAGCCTCGCGTTCGACGGGGTGACGCTGTATGGCAGCCGTGAGCCCGTCGTGCGGGATGTCACGTTCAGCCTGCCGCGCGGCGAGTTCGGCGTGCTCTACGGCCCGACCGGTGGCGGCAAGACGACGATCCTGCGGCTGGCGCACTTCGACCGCCGGCCGGACGAGGGCCGCGTGCGTGCGTGCGGGTACTCCTCCGACACGATGACGCTGGACGACGTGCCCGCCGCGCGCCGCCGGATCGGCATGATCTTTCAGGACTACAAGCTCCTCTATGACCGGCCCGCCTTGGAGAACGTCGCGCTCGCGCTGGAACTCGATGGGATGCCGCGTCGTCACGTGGCCCGCCGCGCCATGGAGCTCCTCGGACACGTGGGGCTCGCGGCGAAGCGCAACGCGCTGCCGGCGCTCATGAGCGGCGGCGAGCAGCAGCGGCTCGGCATCGCGCGCGCGCTGGCGTTCGACCCGCCCGTGCTGCTGGCCGACGAGCCGACGGGCAACCTCGACCGCGCGGCGGCGGAGGAGGTCATGGCGCTTCTTCGGCGCATCAACCACCGGGGCACGGCGGTGCTCCTCGCCACGCACGACCTCCATCTCGTGCGAGGCTACCGCTACCCGTGCTGGCTGGTCGAGCAGGGGCGGCTCACGCCGTCGGCGCCGCTGTGATACGCGTTCCAGTCGATCTCATACGATTTCGTGTTGAGGACGCTACGTCATGGCCGGAGGGGCGAGGCATGCCTCGCCCCTGCAACTACTTGTGAAAACGTATCATACAACCCACAATAAGGGCGAACCTCGTGTTCGCTCATGTAGCGTTTTCAAGGCGAATGCGTATCATCCCATCGCGGCCATTCGGCACGACAGGAGCGTCGGGCCCGCGAGCCTGGTAGGCGGCATGTTCCTGTGCTGCCCTGTCCGGGACATCGCCAACGTGACCGCGCGCGACACGGCACACAGGGGGTTGCCACCGTGGCATGGCAGACGACCGTGAGGGAAGCGTGGCGCTCCGTCACGAGCGCACGCCGCGCGGCGGCGAGCTCTGTCACCATCATCACGCTGTGCCTCACCATCCTCGGCGTCATCGGGCTCGTCGCGCTCGCGGTCGATCGCGAGGCCGACGAGGCGCGCCGGTGGATCAGCGTCGAGGTGTTCCTGCGGGAGCAAGTGCCGGACGAGGCCATCCCGGGCCTCCGGGCCGCGCTCGTGCGCCTGCCGACGGTGCGCGACGCGCGCCTCGTCACGAAGCAGGAGGCCGTCGAGCGATTCCGGGAGTTCTTCGACCCGAGCCTCATCGGCGTGCTCGAGACGAACCCGCTGCCCCGCTCGCTTCTCGTGACGCTGACCGACGATGGCCGCTCGCCCGGCAATGTGCGGGAGCTTGTCGAGACGGTGAGCCGCTGGCCGGAGGTCGAGGCCGTCCAGGCCGACATCGAGTGGCTCACCATGCTGAACCGCCTCGTCGCGGGGGTGGTGATCGTGCTCGTGTTGCTGCTGCTGAGCGTCGGTGCGGCCGTCAGCATCGTCATCGCCCGGACCATAGGGCTCGGCATCCAGGCGCGGCTCGACGTGGTCGAGGTGCAGCGCACCCTCGGCGCGCCGGAATGGTTCGTGCGGCGGCCGTTCGTGCTCGTCGGGCTCGGACAGGGGCTCGCAGGTGGCGCGCTCGCCGGGCTTCTCGTCCTCGCCGGCTCGTACCTGGTGGGCTTCGTGCCGCTCGTGGGCGACCGACTCGGCGGGCACATCGCGCGTGCCACGGCGGCGGGCCTCGTGGTGCTCGGCGCGCTCCTCGGTTGGTGGGGCAGCCGCTCCGCCCTCGCGACGACGCTGCCGCCCGATCCGTGGGTGGAGCCGCCGGAGCGCCGGCGTTCGTGAACGCAGGTGTTCCCGACCCGAGCGCGCGCCCGTATCATTATCATCTCGCGTCCGCCGCATGGGCCGCGCCCCGGCGGGAGCATGTGCACGCGCGGGCGATCGTCGCTGAGGGCTGAGGGACCATGAGGCGCTCCGGCCGCACGATCCTGTGCCTGTCGCTCGCGGCGACATGCGGCGCGCTGGCGCCGCGCTCTTCGGCGGAGGAGCCGAGCCTGGCGCGTCGGCTCGACGCCCAGCGCGCCGTCCTCCGCCAGCTCCAGACGGATCTCGTCCAGGTGCAGGAGGAGGCGACGAGCCATCGCCGGGTCGAGCAGGACGCCGCGCACCGCCTCGTCGAGGCGTCGAACCGCGCGAGCCTCATCGCGCACGCGCTCGGCGAGTACGCGCGGGCGGAGTCGGCGCTTGGGCGCGATCTTGCGATCGCCTCCGCGCGCGAGGCGCGGCTGCACCGGGATATCGAGCGGCGAGAGGAGACCGTGGCACGGCGCGTGCGCGTGCTCTACATGCGAGGTCGGATGCATCCGTTCCGCCGGGCGCTCCTCGCATCGTCGCTCACGCACTGGCTGGCTGCCCGGCAGTACTTCGCCACGCTCAACCGGCGGGACGAGATCGACATCGAGCACCTTCAGCACGACCGGCGCGATGCCGACTCGCTCAAGATCATCTACCGCGAGCAGCGGGCGATGATCGAGACCCTCGCGGTGGATCAGCGCTGGCAACGCGAGAAGCTCCTCGTCGCCCAGCGCGAGGCGGAGCGCCTGCTTGCGGCCGCGAAGCGGAACCGGCAGCTCGCCGAGCGCGCGGCGGCGGAGCTCGAGGAGCAGACGCAGGCGAGCCAGGAGAAGATCGCCGACTACCTCGCCGCGTTGCCGCGATCCGATGCGACGGGGGAGAACCGTTTCGGGCGTGGGACGCCGCCGCTTCCGACGCCGGACCTCGCCGCGGAGAAGGGGCGGCTGCCTTGGCCCGTGCGCGGGCAGGTGACGGGCCGCTTCGGCCGACACCGCGACGCCGCCACGCGCACATGGACCCGCAACCGTGGGATCGACATCCGGGTCCGCCGCGGCAGCCAGGTCGCCGCCGTGGCCGATGGCCAGGCCGTTCGGGTGGATTGGATTCGCGGCTACGGCACGTTCATCATCATCTCGCACGGCCGGAACTACTACACCCTCTACGCGCACCTCGGCGCGGTGACCGTCCGCCGCGACGATCAGGTACGCCGGGGCCAGGCCATCGGCGTATCCGGCGATAGCGGCACGCTCAGCGAGGCCAAGGTGCACTTCGAGCTTCTGTCGGGCCACGAGGCGCTCGATCCGCTGGAATGGCTCGCGCGGAAGGCCGGTCCATCGTAACACAGGAAGGGACGACATGCAACCGGAAAACCCGCTCGCCGCGCTTCCCGAACGGCTCCTTCTGGGCCCGGGGCCGAGCAACGTCCATCCCCGCGTCATGCTGGCGCTCGCGACGCCGCTCGTCGGCCACCTCGACCCGGCGTTCATCCGGCTCATGGAGCACATCAAGGCCCGGCTGCGCGCCGTGTTCCGCACGGAGAACACGTTCACCATCCCGATCTCGGGCACCGGCTCGGCCGGCATGGAGGCGGCGCTCGTGAACGTGCTGGAACCGGGCGACCGGGCCATCGTATGCATCAACGGCGTCTTCGGCACCCGCATGCGCGATATCGTCGGCCGCGCCGGCGCCGAGGCGATCGTCGTGGAGGCGCCGTGGGGACAGGCCATCGATCCGGAGGACGTGCGGCGCGTGTTCGCGAAGAGCGGGCCGGTGAAGCTCCTCGCCATCGTGCATGCCGAAACATCGACGGGCGTCCTCCAGCCGCTCGAGGCGATCAGCCGTATCGCCCACGAGAACGGCGCGCTCGTGCTCGCGGATACCGTGACGTCGCTCGGCGGCGCGCCCGTCGAGGTGGACGCGTGGGGCCTCGACATCGTCTACAGCGGCACGCAGAAGTGCCTGAGCTGCCCGCCTGGCCTTGCGCCCGCGACGTTCAACCAGGCCGCGCTCGCCGTCGTCACGAGGCGAAAGAGCCCCGTGCGGAGCTGGTACCTCGACATCACGATGCTCATGAAGTACTGGGGCGCCGAGCGGGTCTACCATCACACGGCGCCGATCTCGATGAACTACGCCCTAGCCGCCGCGCTCGAACTCGTCGTCGAGGAGGGGCTGGAGGCGCGTTGGCAGCGTCACCGTCGCAACCATCGCGCGCTCGTCGCCGGCCTCGAGGCGATGGGCCTGGAGATGGCCGTCGCCGAGGAGATCCGCGCGCCGATGCTGAACGCGGTGCGCGTGCCGGACGGGGTCGACGAGAAGCGCGTCCGAGGCGCCATGCTCGACCGGATGAGCGTGGAGATCGGCGCCGGGCTCGGGCCGCTCGCCGGGAAGATCTGGCGCATCGGCCTGATGGGCCATTCGTCGCGGCCGGAGAACGTCTTGCGATGCCTGACGGCGCTGCGGTGGGCGCTTTCCGAGCAGCGGAACCATCGCCCTGACGGCACGCAGGCGGCCACAGATGCGTTCTTGTCTGTGGACGAGGAGGCGGCCGCCCAATCGTGACGCGTCGGGGACCGCGCCAGGGCGGCATGCGTGGCGCGGGCACGTGAGGCGATGCCGCGCTCTCCGTCCGGGGCCGACGTCGGGGTGCAGGGCCGGGCGGCGGGAAGGTCGGCATGACCGAGGAGCAGTGGGCCCATCTGGACACCGAGCGTACCCTGGCCGAGCGGGCCGAGATGGTGCAGCACCAACTCATCGCGCGCGGCATCGTCGAGGAACACGTGCTCAGCGCGATGCGAAGCATGCCGCGGCACTTCTTCGTGCCACCGCCGCTCGCGTACCGCGCGTACGAGGACCGCCCCCTCGAGATCGCGTGCGGGCAGACGATCTCCCAGCCGTACATGGTCGCCCTCATGGTGGAGCTTCTCGAACTCCGGGGAGACGAGACGGTCCTCGAGGTCGGCACGGGCTCCGGCTACCAGACGGCGATCCTCGCGCTCCTGGCGCGTCACGTCTACACGGTGGAGCTTCATTCCGCGCTGCTCGAGACGGCCGAGACGCGCCTCGTGGAGCTCGGCCTCGCCAACCTCACGACTCGTTGCGGCGATGGCTCGGAAGGATGGTTCGAGCACGCGCCCTACGATCGCATCGTCGTCGCGGCGGCGGCCCCGAAGGTGCCGGACCTGCTGCAGAAGCAACTCACGCGGGGCGGCCGGATGGTCATTCCCGTCGGCGATCCGCACATGCAGGAACTGACGCTCGTCGTCAGGCAGGGCGAACGCTTCGATCGTTCCAGCCACGGGAACTGCGTGTTCGTCCCGCTTCATGGACGTGGTGGATGGGATGCAGAGGATGAATGAGATTCAGACGGTCGAGCCGGAGGCGGCGATTGCGCGGAAAGGTCACATCGTCAGGCGTCTCTACGACTGGGTGCTCGGGTGGGCCGAGCATCCGGCCGGCGTCGCCGCGCTCGCCGCGCTCGCCTTCGCGGAGTCGTCCTTCTTCCCGATCCCGCCGGACGTGCTGCTGATCGCCCTGGCGATGGGGAAGCCCGCCCGGTCGCTGTGGTTCGCCACGGTCTGCTCGGTCGCGTCGGTCCTCGGCGGCATGTTCGGCTACGTCATTGGCATGTTCCTCTGGCACTTCCTCGCCCCATACTTCTACGCGTACGTCCCCGGCTTCACCCCGCAGGGCTTCGCGTACATCCAGGCCCTGTACGAGAAATGGAACTTCTGGGTCGTGTTCACCGCCGGGTTCACGCCGATCCCCTACAAGATATTCACCGTCTCGGCGGGCGTGTTCGGCGTCAACTTCCCAATGTTCCTCCTCGCGTCGGTGCTGAGCCGGTCCGTGCGGTTCTTCCTCGTCGCCGGCCTCATCTGGCGGTTCGGGCCGCCCATCAAGGCGTTCATCGACCGGTACTTCGATGCGCTGGCGGTCGTGTTCACCGTGCTCTTGATCGGCGGCTTCCTGGTGATCCACTACGCGCTCTGAGCTTGCCGCACGGCGGTCCGCCGCAGCGCGGCCTGCCGCACGGCGGTCCGTCGAACGAGGTCGATGTCATGGAGCACGCACTTCCGGAGCGCCCCCGTCTGCGCCCCGTCGAGCCATACCCCATCCAGACCGAGCAGGGCATGGCGTTCGCCCTCCACGACCGGGAGCAGGTCGCGCCGGGGCCGCTCCTGATCTCGCCGGGCGCCCTTCTCGTGCTCCAGCATCTCGATGGCACGCGCACGCTGCGCGACGTCCAGGCGGGCATCCTCCGCGTCACGGGCAGCATCGTGCCGCTCGCGCAGATCGAGCATCTCGTCCGCGTGCTCGATGAACAGCTCTACCTCGACGGCCCGCGCTACGCCGACGCGGTCGCCGCGATCCGGCAGACATTCCTCGCCAACCCCACGCGTCCCGCCGCGTTCGCCGGGTCGGCGTACCCGGCCGACCCCAACGACCTGCGCGCGTTCCTCGACGGGCTGTTCATCGGGCCGGGAGCGCCCGGCCTGCCTGACCGTCGTGGCGCGTCAGGCGATACCGCGCGGCGGGCCATGAAGGCCCTCGTCGCGCCCCACATCGATCTGCGGCGCGGAGGCGCGGCGTTCGCCCACGCGTACAGGGCCCTCGCCGAGCGGAGCGATGCGGACCTCTTCGTCATCCTCGGCATCGCACATGCCGGCGACGGACGGCCGTACACCCTCACGGGGAAGGACTTCGACACGCCGCTCGGCGTCGTGCGGACGGAGCGGGCGTTCGTGGCGCGGCTGGCGGAGTTGACCCCGTCGGGGGCGCTCGGCGACGAGTTAGCGCACCGGACGGAGCACTCGGTGGAGTTCCAGGTCGTGCTGCTCAGACACTTGCTTCCCGAGTGCGAGGACCTCGCGATCGTGCCGATCCTCTGCGGCTCGTTCCGACAGGCGCTCATCGACGGGCGGCCGCCCAGAGAGCAGGCGGAAGTGCGCGGCTTCATCGACGCGTTGCGGCGCGCCATCGAGGAAGCGGGGCGCAAGGTTGCGATCATCGCCGCGGTGGACCTGGCGCATGTCGGGCGCCGCTTCGGCGACGCCGAGCCGGCGAACGCCGCGACGCTCCGCCTCGTCGAGGCCGAGGACCGCGCCATGCTGGAAACGGTTGCCGCGTGCGATGCCGACGCGTTCTACCGCTCGATCCGCAAGGACCTGGACCGACGCCACGTCTGCGGCTACCCGGCACTCTACACGATGCTCTGCCTCCTCGACGGCGCGGCCACCGGCACGCTCCTGTCGTACGACCAGTCCCCCGAGCCCGAGATGGCCTCCGCCGTCACCTTCGCGTCCATGATCTTCGCGTGACGGCGCCGATCCGCGTCACACCCCCTGCGACTGCCACCAGCGGCAGACTTCACCGTACGACGTCATCCACGCGCCGCGCGCCCGGCACGCCGCGAGCAGCCGCTCGTACAGGGCGCCGTACTCCTCCGCGAACGTCGTGTTGTGCCAGAGCACGCCGAGCACGCCGCGGCACTCCGCGACCACGTCAATGAGGCGGGCGACGACCTCCCACGCCTTCTCCGCGCTCAGCCGATGGTACCCTTCGAGCGTGCGGTCCATCACCGCGAGCGGGATCTCCACGATGTCGATCGGCGCGGCGGCCCGGCGGTCGAACGGCCGAAAAGGGTGGCACATCCCGTTGCGGAACCCGACGCAATCCGCGTAGCCGAACGTCGCGTCGTACGCGAACCCGGCGGCGGCCAGGAGCGCCCACGTCTCCGGCACGGCGAACCGCAGGTAGTGGCTACGATAACCGACGACGGGAGCGCCGAGGATGCGTTCGAGGCGCGCTTTCTCCCGCCGTAGCGCCACGGGATCGCGGTACGCATCGTGCCCGCCGTGGAGGCCAATCTCCCATCCGCGGCGGACAATCTCGCGCAGGTCGTCGCGCACGTCGTCGACGCGGTAGGTGAAGTCTCGCTCGCCCGGCTCGAGCGCGAGGACGTTGAACGTCGATCGGGCGCCGTACGCCGCCTCGATGTCCATGATCCGGCGGAGGTTCCAGTGTTCGTTGAACCGGCGCATGAGCCGGCCGAGCGCGAGCCTTCCTGCCGCGCGGAACCGGCGGTCGAGGAGCGCCAGACCGATCTCGTACGGGAAGACGCGGAGGATGTCGATGTCGTGCGAAAGGGCGACGGCGAACGGCGCGTCGCCCGGCCACGAGGGGACGAGGCCCCGGTCGGCCAGGAAGCGCGAGACGACCGGATCGAGTGCGTCGCGCCCGCCGGATACGAACTGCCGCGGGCGGCCATACTGGTCGATGAACGACGGCGCGTACTCGTCGCGGCACGTGGCGAGGTCCCACAGGTGCACGTTCTCGCGGAGCGCGTCGGTCATGCGTGCCTCCTCTGGCGCGGAAGCGGACGTGAGGCGGCCTGCTCCATGATGATACGGACGAGGCGCGCCATCCCCGCGCGGGCGTGTCGGACGGAGCCTTCCTGAGTGGGCGAGCGATCCGTTACCTTCTGGTGCAGCGTCAGGTGTGGCGCGGCACGGGGGTCCCATTCTCCGAAAGGCATTCGATGGCATCATCCGACGAGTCTTCGGCACCGGGCGGGCTTCTTGCCCCCGAGCTGCTCGACGACATCCTTCGCGCTGCGCTGGCTCGCGGCGCGGAGTTCGCCGACGTGTACGCCGAGCAGGCGTACTACGCCGGCGTCGTGAGCGACGACCGCAAGATCACGAGCGCGACGCGGAAGGAGGGCGGCGTCGGCATCCGCGTCGTGAAGAACGGACACACGTACTATGCCCTCGCCGCGTCGGCCGATCCGGCGGAACTCGTCGGCCTCGCCCGGCAGGTGGCCGATGCCGCGGAGGCCGAGCGCGAGCGCGACGTCGCGGTCCGCATCCGGCCCGCCGAATCGCCGCTGGGAGGGCAGTTCACCCGCGATTCGGCCCAGGTCGGCATGGACGAGAAGCTCGCCATCGTGCGGGCCGGGGAGGAACTTGCCTGGTCCGGCGACGATCGCGTGCGGCAGGCGTCGGTGCGGTTCGCCGACCACGTGCGCCACGTGCAGATCGCCTCATCCTACACCCGGACGGTCGTCGAGCAGACGCTGGGCTTGAGCGAGTACCACGCGGTCGTGTACGCCGGGTCGGCGGGTCGGCTCCAGATGGGCACCGCCGGACGCGCGATGTACGGCGGGCCGGAGTGCTTCACCGGCGACGACTCGTTCGAGGCGCTCACGAAGCGCGCGCGTGAGAATGCCTTCTTCCAGCTCGATGCCGAGGATGCGCCGCGCGGGATGATGCCGGTCGTCTTCTCCCGCGGGGCGAACGGCGTGCTGTTTCACGAGGCGTGCGGGCACGGCATGGAGGCCGACCTCATCGAGCGGGGCAGCGCCTTCGCCGGACAGCTCGGCAAGCCCGTCGCGAGCGACCTCGTGACGCTGCTCGACGACGGCACGATTCCGCATGCGCCGGGCAGCTTCGGCGTCGACGACGAGGGCGTACCGGCGCAGAAGACCGTCCTCGTCGACCGCGGCGTGCTCGTCAACCACATGCACTCGCTCGTCACCGCGATGCGCGCGAGCGCTGCGCCGACGGGCAACGGCCGCCGCGAGAACTATCGCTATCCGCCGATCCCACGGATGCGGAACACGTACATCGCCGCGGGGGAATCAGCGCCGGAGGCCATCATCGCCGCCACCGATCGCGGGCTCTACGCGCAGGAGAGCGGCTGGGGCGGCCAGGTGGACATCGTCACCGGCCAGTTCACGACGGGCGTGCAGGTGGCGTGGCTCATCGAGCATGGCCGACTCGTCCGCCCCGTGCGCGGCGCGACGATCAGCGGCGTCGGCATCGACGTGCTCAAGGGGATCGACATGGTGGGACGCGACCTCGAGGTCACCAAGATGAGCGGCCGGTGCGGGAAAGGCCAGGCCGTCCCCGTTGGCGTCGGCATGCCGACGGTGCGCGTGCGCTCGGTGCTCGTCGGCGGCAAGGGCGACGCATGGAAAGGGGATCGAACGTGACGGATCGAGACTTCGCCCTGGGCGTCCTGCGACTCGCCGAGCGCGCCGGCGCCGACGCCGCCGAGGTGGCGGTCACGCGCACCGCGTCCGCGCACATCGACGTGCAGCGCGGCGCGCCCGAGAGCGTGAGCACGAAGCAGGAGGCCGGCTACGGCGTCCGCGTCCTCGTCGACCGGCGCATCGGCTTCACCGCGAGCAACCGGCTCGACCTCGCCGACGCCGAGGGCCTCGTCGGCGACGCCGTCCGCCTCACCCGGCTCCACACGCCCGAGGACGCAAACACGCTTCCTGAAAACCTCGCTCCCGGCGGGTGGGACCCGACCCTCGACGCCTACGACCTCGCCGTCGGCGAGACGCCGCTCGACCGCAAGGTGGCGCGGGCGATCGCCATCGAGCGGATGATGCTCGACGTCGACCCGCGGATGAAGGGCGCGGCGATGCTCGTCTACGGCGATGCGGCCGAGGAGATGGGGCTCGTGAACAGCCACGGCGTCGACGGCATGGCGCGGAGCACGTTCGCCTACGCGTTCCTCTGGGCCATCGCCCAGGACGCCGGGAGCACGGAGACCGGCTCCGACGTGGTCGCCAGCCGCACGTACGACGGGCTCGACACCGAACTGCTCGCGCACCGGGCGGCGCACCGCGCGCTGCGGATGCTCGGGGCGAAGCCGGGCCGCTCGGCCGAGGTACCGGTCGTCGTTCCGCCCGAGGTGGGCGGCGACATCCTTGGGTACATCGCGCGGATGCTGGACGCCGACGCCGTCCAGAAGGGCAAGTCGCTCTTCGCCGGCCGCGAGGGCACCCAGGTCGCCGCGCCGATCGTCTCGCTCGTGGACGACGGCAGGTTACCGGGCGGCCTCGCGACGACGTTTGCCGACGGCGAAGGCGTGCCAACCGGCCGCACGACGCTCATCGAGGGCGGCGTCCTCCGCGGCTTCCTCCATGACTCGTACACGGCGAAGAAGGGGAACACGCGCTCGACGGGCAACGCGCAGCGCGGCAGCTATCGCGCGAAGCCGAGCATCGGGCCGACGAACCTCATGCTGCTGCCCGGCGCGCTCGCCGATGATGAACTCATCGCGGGCATCGACGAGGGCCTCTTCATCACCGACACGCAGGCGCTCCACGCGGCGATCAACCCGGCGAGCGGCGATTTCTCCATCCCGAGCAAGGGGCTCATGATCCGCGGCGGCGAGCTCGCCGAGCCGGTGACCTCCCTCGCGATCAGCGGCAACCTCTTCGATCTCCTGCGCGATATCGACGCCCTCGGCAGCCGCGTCGAGTGGACGGTCGGCGGCGGCATCATCGGCGCGCCGACGTTCCGCGCGAGGAAGGTCAGGGTCGGCAGCGCCGGGTAGCGCCGCACAACGGGGTGCACCTTCCTGAGGAGGAGCGCGCAATGAACCCGCGAAGATGGGCCGCGTGGCTCTGGCCCGCCGGCGGCGTGATCGCCGCGCTCGCCGCGTCGCCGATCGCCGTCCGGCTGACGAGCAACGAGGGCCTGTACTCGCTGATCCTGGCCCCGCTCGTTCTGATTCTCTGGGCAGCGTCCGATGTCCGGTTGCGGGCGATGGGGCTTCGGCTCGGGACGGCGCACGCGTACGGGCTCGCCTTCGCGTGGCCGGCCGCGACGATGATCCTCGTCGCCCTCATCGCATGGGCCATCGGCGGCATCCGCGCAACGACGATCCCGTTCGGGCACGCCGCGAGAGGGATCCTCGTCCTCTTCGCCTTCACCCTCGTCGTCGGCCTCCTCACCGAGGAGGGGTTCTTCCGCGGCTGGCTCTGGGGCGCCATGGAGGAACACAGCCACGCGCTCGGAACGCGCATCCTCGGGACGAGCGTCGCGTTCGGCCTCTGGCACATCGGCGCCGCGCTCGTGATGCCGTCCGTGCATATGCCGGCCGCCCGGTTGTCCGTGTACGTGGCGAACGTGTTCCTCCTCGGCGTCGTCTTCGCGCTCCTCCGCGCCGGCTCCGGCTCGATCATCGTCGCATCGGTCGCCCATGCGGCGTGGAACGCGTTCCAGTACGTGTTCTATGGCATCGGGACGACCACGGGCGTCCTGACGGCGGCGGCATCCGGCTGGCTCGATCCGGAGCGCGGGGCCCTCGGCCTCGCGTTCAACGCCGCGGCGGCGCTCCTGCTCTGGCGCTGGGCGAGACGCGCGCTCATCGAAGCCGGGCGCCCGCGGGAGCACGTCACGGCGACGTGACAGGGTGTGTGCAGATCGGCCTTCCGCCCTTGCACCGTGACGTAGGGGCCGACCTGCGTGTCCGCCCGTGGGAGAGCGCAGCTCCACCATGGAGGGGACGGAAATGAGCCGGTGGACATTCGTCTTCGATATCTCCGGCCCTCCCGACCGATCGTCTGGCGCCGCGCATCTGCTCCAATGGACCATCGCCGGAGTCGCCGTCCAGACCGACGCCGAGAAACGGATTCGGATGCGACTCGCGCCTGTACGGTCAAAATGGGTAGATGCCTCTGAGCCTGAGGCGGAGTTGATCCGTAGCCTATTGCTGTCTGACGTCCTATGCTCGCAGGTCCTGCACGTAACCAAGTCGCAAGATGGTTGGACGCAGTACAAGAGCGAGGGCGACTGGTTCGTCTCGGCATTGAATGCGAATCAGTTGGAGTTGGAGAAACGGGGGTTCCGCGGAGATACGCGCAAGTTCAAACCCGAGTTGGTTGTGAGGCATCATTCGATCATAGGATGTTCCGCTCTCCTGACGGGTCTGTCACTGAGACTGCATCCTCCGAGGAGACCATCGCACCGGCTTTCAGCACCGGTGGAGGTAACTGCGGTTATCGACAACGACTTCCAAGGATTGGGGAACGAGCTCTTGCACAAGTACCTGTGGGAGTGCGGTGATGCCGCGCTACGGTCCAGTCTAGGGCTTGCCATCAGTACGAGGCTGCGGTTCAGGTGCGAGCAGGAGGAGCCTCTTCTCATGCTTCCCGACTATCTGGCCGGGTGCTTCCGCTGCTACGAGCACATGCCGAAGGTTCGACATTCCGAGGATCTAACGGACGACTTCGTCAGAGGTATGGCACTTGATCTATGGGGTGCCGCTTCCGTTGCTGTACATACATGCGCTCTGGGCGCCTATCCTCTCGCCGTCGTAGACGGCGACCTGGTGCCTTGCGATCGCGGCGTCATGCTACCCGGCTCGCTGAGGCATCTCCCACCGCCTGCTTCCCGCATCCGCGTTGCCCATCCTCCGGTTTCTCCGTAAACTTCCCCCAGCACGCGGGTGTCTCACGCCCGCGTGCCCGCGCCCAGGAGGGATCGCCATGCCGTCCACCGTCGCGATCGACACGCGCCGCCAGATCGGCGCGATCAGCCCGCTCCTCTGGGGCAACTTCATCGAGCACCTCGGGCGGTGCATCTACGGCGGCATCTACGAGCCCGGCTCGCCGCTCGCCGATGCGCGCGGCCTCCGGACCGACGTGCTGGACGCCGTCCGCCGCCTCCCGGTACCGATTGTCCGCTGGCCGGGCGGGAATTTCGTCTCCGGCTATCATTGGACCGACGGCATCGGCCCCAAGGAAGGGCGGCCGAAGCGCATGGAGCTCGCCTGGCACGCCGTCGAGCCCAACCAGTTCGGCACCGACGACTTCATCGAGTTCTGCGGCGCCGCCGGGACACAGCCCTACGTCTGCGTCAACATGGGCAGCGGCACCATGGACGAGGCCGCCGCGTGGGTCGAGTACTGCAACGGCACACAGGACACCTACTGGGCGAACAAGCGCTGCACGTACGGCCACGACGAGCCCTTCGCCGTGAAGTACTGGGGCCTCGGGAACGAGGTTTCCGGCGTCTGGCAGATCGGCCACAAGGACGCCGACACGTACGTCGCCGCCGCGGTCGAGTTCGCGAAGGCCATGAAGTGGGTCGATCCGTCCATCCGCCTCGTGGCGTGCGGGTCGTGCGGGCAGAACGCGGACGAATCGGAGTGGAACTGGAAGGTCATCAAGGGGCTCTCCCGGCACGCGGAATACATCGGCATCCACATGTACGTGAGCGATCGGGAGGGGAACTACGAGCAGTACATGGGCACGTCCAAGGAGATCGAGGAGTACGTCCGCAGCGTCCGGGGGCTCATCGACGGCGCGACGTACTGCGTGCCGGGCCAGCACATGCGCATCGCCTTCGACGAGTGGAACGCGACCTTCACGACCGACGACCCCTTCGTGAAAGGGCGGTACACCCTCGAGGACGCCCTCGTCGTGGGCATGTTCCTCAACGCGTTCCTCCGCCACGCGGACGTCATCGGCATGGCGAACATGGCGCAGTTGGTGAACGTCATCCCGCCGATCACCACCTCGCCGGACGGGCTGTTCCTCCAGACCATCTTCTACCCGCTCGAGCTCTTCACGCGCGAGAGCGGCGCGTACGCCCTCGACGCCTGGGTCGATTGCCCGTCGGTGCCCGCGGGTCGCCACGGCGACGTGCCGGTGCTCGACGTGTCGGCGAGTTGGTCGGCGGAGACGGGCACGGCGTCGGCTGCGATGATCAACCGGGGCCGGGCGGACGCCGTGGACGTGGTCGTCGAGTGTCAGCACGGCGCGTTCGCCGGCGAGGGCACGCGGTTCGAGATCACGGGCGAGGACGTGCGCGTCACGAACGACTTCGCCCGTCCCGACGCGGTGACGACGACGGCCCGCAGCTTCCGCGCCGACGGCCGCACGGTGGCCGTGACGCTGCCGCCGCACTCGATCACGATGTTGAAGCTGCCGGTGGCGGGATGACGGCGCGATGAGCATGGACGGGACGCGGCCCCTCGACGGGTCCGCTGGCGCGGGCGGCTCCTCGTTCTTCCACGAGGTGCGCCGCTTCGGCTCCCACAGCGCGATCTACGCCGCCGGGACGATGGCGGTGCGCCTGGTCGGCTTCGTCCTCGTGCCGGTGTACACGAAGCATCTGCCCCGCGAGGACTACGGCGTCATCGGCATCACCGCCCTCGTCACGCTCGCGGTGACGACGATCTTCAGCCTCGGGCTCATGAACTCCCTCTTCCGCCTGTGGCCGAGCGCGCGGACCTCGGCCGACCGGCGGCGGCTCCTCTCGACGGTGATGTGGGCGCAGGTGGTCGCGAGCGCCGCCTGCATGGCGATCATGCTGGCCAACCCCGGCTGGTGGGCGCGCATCCTCCTCGGTTCCTCCGCGTGGGGCAGGTACGTCGTGCTCGCGGTCGGGTCCGGCCTCCTCGACATGCTGACCGCCACGCCGCTCGGCATCGTCCGCATGGAGGAGCGGCCCGCGTTCTACGTCGGCACGATGACGGTGCGCACGCTCGTGACGACGGGCGTGGCGATCTACCTCGTCGCCTGGCGCGGCGCCGGCGTCATGGGCGTCCTCGTCGCGAACCTCGTCGGCCTCGTCGTGACGGTGGCCATGCTCCTGCCGATGCTCGCGCGGAGGTTCCGCTTCCTCGTCGACCGTGCCGCGCTTCGAGAGATGCTGCCGTTCGGGCTATGGATCATGCTGAGCGCGCTCGCCGGGCTCTTCCTGAACATGGGCGACCGCTACGTCCTCAAGTACCTCCTCGGCCTCTCCGCGGTGGGGGTCTACGCGCTCGGGCACCAACTCGCCACGACGATCAACCTCTTCGGCCAGTCGGTCATCTCCGCGTACCTCCCCATGGGGCTGAAGCGCGACATCACCGTGGATGGCGGCCGATTCGTGACCAAGGCGCTCACGTACTTCGCCGTCGGCCTGGTGTGGGTTGCGCTGCCTTTCAGCCTACTCGCGCCGGAGATCGTGCACCTGCTCGCGCGGAACCCGGCGTACTACCCGGCGCTCGCCGTCGTGCCGCCGCTCGTCTTCGCGTTCGTGCTCTATGTCCTCATGCTCGGCGCGCAAATCGGCTTCTACTTCGGCGGCAAGGCGCACTACGCCACGTGGGCGACGCTGGTCGCCCTTGTGCTCAACCTTGCGCTCGACTTCGTGCTCGTCCCGCGTGTGGGGATTGTCGGCGCCGCAGTCGCCGCCGCGGTTGCCGCCGTTGCCCGGTTCGCTCTCACGTACTACTGGGCGCAGCGCGTCTATCCTCTGCCGTTCGAGATGGGCCGCATGGCCGCGGTCCTCGCCCTGGCGATGGCGGCGCACGTGACGATGCTGGTGCCCGGCCCGTGGTGGGCGACGGCGGGCGTCAAACTGGCCGCGACAGCCGGGTTCCTGCCGGCGCTCTGGCTCTTCGGGTTCTTCAGGCACGACGAGCGCAGCGCTCTCCGGCGCCTCGTCGCCGGCGCCCTCCGCCGGCTCACTGTCTGGAGCTGACCGCCACGCACGCCGAGCGCACCGACAGAAACGCGCGAGCCCGGCGACCGAGCCCGCGCGCATGTTCTGCGATGTGGCTGCGAAACGCCTAATCCTCCGCGCGAACGCTGATCACGTGCGGCTTCGCGTGCTCGGCCTTCGGCAGCTTGATCTCCAGCACGCCGTTGCGATAGTCGGCGCTCACCTTCTGCGGATCGATCGTGGTCGGCAGGTTGAAGACGCGCTTGAACGTGCCGTACATCCGCTCGTTGCGGTGCCACGTCCGCCGCGGGTCGTCCTCGGGGCGTTTCCGCGTGCCGGAGATGGCGAGGCTGTTCTGCTCGACGCTGACGCTGATGTCCTCACGCTTCAGGCCGGGCAACTCCGCCATGATCATGACGTCGTTCTCATCCTCGACCACGTCCACGCGGGGCGCCCAGTCGCTCAGCGTCTCGCCCGCCTCCATGCTGCCGAAACGGCTGAACATCGTGTCGAACAGGCGGTTGATCTCGCTCTGAACGTTCGCGAAGGTCGCCGGTACGAGTGTCATGGTTCGCCCTCCTTCCACTACCTGGATGTCGCCGGCCGCAACGGCCGGCCGCCAACTCGATTGCGAGGATCTGCTATCTCAAAGAACTCCGTCGGGGCGCCGCCCATTTCACCCGGGGAAGAGCGCAACGCCCGTGCCAGTGATCGCGGATCCCGCCGTATGGTACGAGATGGCCACGACTTGGCCGTGGGCCTCTGCGGTGTCGCGTGATCGCGTCCGCCGGCGCGACGGACGCCGGGCTGTCGTCGGGTCTGTGGCTCTGCCACAATGGCAGCCGCTGCCGTGCGAGCCGGCCAGCGTGGGGCCGAAGGCCGTTGACGAGAGACACCTTCCGGGAGTACCCTGAAAGTGTGGCTAGGCCTTGGGAAGACAACGTGCTTCCCCGTTCCGACAGCGCTTCGAGCACAGAGAAGAAACGGCACATGGCCATCGAACGTCGTACACAGCTGTCCATATGGTATTTCGTCGGCGCGTTTCTGCTGCTCCTCGCCCTGAACGTGCTGTTTTCGAAAAGCCAGGTGGAGGCGATCCACTACAGCGAGTTCCGGCACGTGCTGGAACAGGATCGCATCGCGGAGGTGACGATCTCGTCGGAGCACATCACCGGCACGATCAAACCAAGCACGGCGGGCGGCACGCCCCGCCGGTTCACCGCCGTCCGCATCGACGACCCGCAACTCGTCGAGCTCCTTCGCGAGCATCACGCCGAGTTCAGCGCGCGCGTCGAAAGCACCTGGCTCACGGAGATGGTCGCCTGGGTCGGCGGCATGGCCATCTTCTTCGTCGTCTGGATGTTCCTCATCCGCAGAATGAGCGGCGGCGGTGGTGGCGTGATGTCCATCGGGAAGAGCCGGGCGAAGATCTACGTCGAGACCGACACGAAGGTCACGTTCGCCGACGTCGCCGGCATCGAGGAGGCGGAGGAAGAGGTCAAGGAGATCGTCGAGTTCCTCAAGGAGCCGGAGCGCTTCAAGCGGCTCGGCGGCCGCATCCCCAAGGGCGTCCTCCTCGTCGGCCCGCCCGGCACCGGCAAGACGCTGCTCGCCCGGGCGGTGGCCGGCGAGTCGGGCGTCCCGTTCTTCAGCCTCTCCGGCTCGGACTTCGTCGAGATGTTCGTCGGCGTCGGCGCGGCGCGCGTGCGGGACCTGTTCCAGCAGGCGAAGGAGCGAGCGCCGTGCATCGTGTTCATCGACGAGCTCGACGCACTGGGCAAGGCGCGCGGCATCAACCCGATGGGCAGCCACGACGAGCGGGAGCAGACGCTCAACCAGCTCCTGACCGAGATGGACGGGTTCGACGCCAACACCGGCGTCATCATCATGGCGGCGACGAACCGGCCCGAGATCCTCGACATGGCGCTCCTGCGGCCTGGGCGGTTCGATCGGCACATCGTCGTGGATCGCCCGGACATCAACGGGCGCGAGGCGATCCTGAAGGTCCACGCCAAACGGGTCACGCTGTCGCCGGAGGTGAATCTGCGCGCCCTCGCGGCCGCGACCCCTGGCATGGTGGGGGCGGACCTGGCGAACGTGGTGAACGAGGCGGCGCTGTTGGCGGCGCGGAAGGGCCGCGATTCGGTGATGCAGGCCGATCTCGAGGAGGCGATCGAGCGCAGCATGATCGGCATCGAGAAGAAGAGCCGGGTCCTGAGCGAGCAGGAGCGGCGCGTCGTCGCCTACCATGAGTCGGGCCATGCTCTCGTCGGCCTCTGCACGCCGCACGCGACGCCTGTCCACCGGGTGACGATCATCCCGCGCGGGGTCGCGGCGCTCGGCTACACGATGCACCTTCCCACCGAGGATCGGTACATCCGTACGAAGGCGGAGCTCGAGGCGGAGATGGCGGTGACGCTGGGTGGGCGCGCGGCGGAGGAGGTCATCTTCGGCCAGATCACCACCGGCGCGGCCAACGACTTCACGCAAGTGACGTACATCGCGATGAGCATGGTGAAGGATTACGGGATGAGTAGGCTCGGCGTCATCTCGTACGAGGACGACTCGCAGCCGCTGTTCCTGCGGCAGATCATGGGCGGCCCGCCTCCCTACAGCGAGGAGACCGCCGCGGAGATCGACCGCGAGGTGCGGCGCATGGTGAAAGAGAGATACGAGCACGTCAAGTCGCTCCTCACACGGTACAAGGACGACCTCCATGCCATCGCCGGGCGTCTAATGAAAGAGGAGACGATCTCCGCCGACGAGCTGAAGCGGATCGTGACGGGGTGCCGGGAGGAGATGAAGAAAGCCGAGGCGGTCAACGCGACGCCGCAGAGCGTTCCGCGGTGAGCCGGCAGCGTCGTAGTTGCCCCGGCATGTCGCCATCTGATGCGCCCAGGCGATCCTTGCGACGCCTCGGTCCGTCCGCACTCCCGCGCGAGGGAACGGCATGGTTCGTGCTCCGTCCTCCCGGCGAGCGGGTGGGTCGCGCTCGACGATGGCGGCTGCTCGTCCATCGGCCGTTTCGCCTGCTTCTGCGTTCGCGCTGACCCCGGTCCCGTGGATGGCCACGCCGGTCGGGACAGGCGCCTTCGGGCCGAGGGTTGGCGGCGCCGGCGCTTGCGTGGCCATGGAACGGAGTCCGTGAACGTTGTCGGAAGCATCCGCCCTGGAACGCCTCTCAATACCCCCGGAGTCGGATTCCGCACCTCCCATCGATGAGGTGCTGACCGCACGTGAGGAGCAGCGCAACTTCCGGCTCACCGTGGTGAACGGCATCATGACGGGTGGGCCGAGCATGCTCTTCGAGCCGACCACCGTCGTGGCGGCCCTCATCATCCACCTGAACGGCTCACAGGCCCTCGTCGGCCTCGTGTGCGGGCTCGTCTCGCTCGGATGGGTCTGGCCGCAACTGTTCGTGGCGAACTGGATCGAGCCGAAGCCGCGGAAGCTGTTCGTCTACCACATCACCGCGGGGGTCCGCGTCGGCAGCCTCGCGGCCATCGCCGTGCTGATGTGGGTCCTGCGGCACAACCTGCCCGGGTGGTTCCTCTACGCGATGATCGCGCTCCTGTTCGTCTGCTGGTCGGGCAACGGGTTCAGCGCGGTCGGCTGGTACGACGTATTCAGCAAGATCATCCCCGGCTCGAAGCGGCCGGTCGTCTTCGCGTGGCGGCAGACCGGCGCGGGCGTGGTCGCGCTCTTGGCCGGGCTCGTCGTGAGCTGGGCGCTCGGCTCGGGCTCGGGCATGACCTTCCCGACGAACTACTTCTTCCTGCTCGCCCTCATGACGGCGCTCACGGCGGTCGGCATCGGCGCGTTCAGCCTCGTGCACGAGCCGGCGGACTACCATACCGCCGAGCGACGTCGCCCATGGAAGCAGTACTTCCGCTTCGGCACCGAGATCATGCGGCACGATCACAACTACCGGTGCCTGTTCTTCGGCCAAGTCTCGTTCGGCCTCGGCGTCATGGCAACGCCGTTCCTGGTGCCGTTCCTCATCCGAGAAGTGGGGATCGACGACAGCGTCATCGGCGTGCTGATGGCCGTCGCGGCGGGCACGGACCTCCTCGTCAACATCTACTGGGGGCATCTCGGCACGCGCCGGGGCAATCGCTCGGTCCTCGTGCAGGCGAGCCGGTTGGCCTCGCTCGCGCCGCTGGCCGCACTGACGGTGCTGTTCGTCCCACCGGCGACCATCCTCGGCCTCGACGCGCGCGTCGTGCTCGTGGCGGCCTCACTGGTCGTGTCGCGGGTCGGCGGCAGCGGCATCGGCGTCGGCCGCATGAACTACCTCCTCGACATCGCGCCCCAGGGCGTCCGCCCGTCGTACGTCGGCTTCATGAACACCTTCTCGACCTTCTCGATCCTGGTCCCCATCGTCGCCGGCAAAGTGATCGACACCGCCGGCTACCTCCCGGTCTTTGCCACGGCGGCGGTCTTTGGTATCGTAACAATCGCGGCCTTCATCCGCCTGGATCATCTCCCCAATGGTCAGGCGAACGGCGAGTTTCGCGCACAGCCCTCGCCGGCCGATGCGCCGGCGGGGGCGCGTGCCCATGAGGGATCCTGAAAGCCGGTCCCTTCTCACGCAAAGGAGTCGACGATGGCCAAGATCAAGGTGCTCCAGTTCAGCGGCGGTCAGATCCACGACTGGAAGGGGGTCGGCGCCGAGGTCAACGCGATCCTCACCGCGTCCGACCAGTTCCAGGTCACGAGGGTGGACGAGGACCTGAACGTCTTCGCCGGTCCCCAGCTCGACAAGTACGACGTGGTGGTCTTCTACTACACCGTCGGGGAGATCACCGACGCGCAGAAGGACGGCCTCCTCAACTGGATCGCCAAGGGTAAGGGCTACGTCGGCATCCACTCGGCGGCCGATTCCTTCCGCAACTCGCCGGACTACCGCTCGTTCGTCGGCGGCTGGTTCGTCACGCACCCGCGCTATCGGCAGTACCAGGTGAGCGTCCTCGACGCCGAGCACCCGATCACCAAGGACCTCGACGAGTTCTACGTCACCGACGAGCAGTACATCACCGACTACGACCCGCGCGCGCACGTCCTCGCGAACGGCCTCTACAAGGGCAAGGCGTACCCCGTCGCGTGGACGAAGAGCTGGGGCAAAGGCCACGTGTTCTACCTCGCCCTCGGGCACGACGGCAACGCCTGCAAGAACGACATGTTCAAGCTCATGCTCACTCGCGGCGTCGAGTGGGCTGCCGGCGTCGCCGAGCAGGCCAAGTAATACGTGTTCGTGTTGAAGATGCTACATCGTGGCCGGAGGGGCGAGGCATGCCTCGCCCCTGCCACCCATTGTGCAGACGCATCATACAACCGACGATATGGGCAGACCCCGTGTTCGCCCATATAGCGCGTTCAAGCCCGATGCGTATAAGGCGCCACGCCGCGCGGAGGGGCCGCCGGGACGAGGCTCGCGGCGGCTCCCGCGGCGCGCTGCCCGTGGCGACCGGCGTGCGGAATCGGCACGGCGGCCCGCCGCGTCGTGCGCATGTCGCAGGCTCACCCGCTCCCGCGGGCGGTCGGCAGTGCGCCCCGGCGTCGTCCTGGTCTCCGGCCGCGCATCCCTGATGTTGTGCCGGCTACGCTCCCGGCCCGCGGTGTGTCCGGGCGCACGCGTCGTATATTCCGAATCGACGGAGCCAACCGAGAGCCGACGCAGGAGATTCCCATGAAACGGTCCGAGATCAACGCCATCATCGCCCACGCCACCGAGGTGTTCGCGCGCCACGGCTGGGCGCTGCCGCCGAACCCCCGATGGGACATCACCGACTTCGGGTTCGGCGACTTCGACCGCTACGGGCTCGTCCTCATCAACCTGACCGAGCAGCCCGAGTACTGCGAGAAGCTCATGCTGAACGGTCACAATCAGCACGTCTTCGCGCACACGCATCGGCGGAAGAAGGAGGACATCATCTGCCGCTTTGGCACGCTCGCCGTCCAGGTATGGGACAACCCGCAGCAGAAGGTCGGCTCTCGTTTCCGGCTTCAGCGCAACGGCGTGCCGACGGAGACGGCATCCGGCGACGTCGTGTTCCTGCGGTCCGGCGAGCGTGTGACGCTGACGCCGGGCATCTACCACGCGTTCTGGGCCGTCGGCGACTACTGCGTCATCGGCGAGGTATCCACGGTCAACGACGACGAGCACGACAACGTCTTCGTCGACGCGGGCGTCGGGCGCTTCCCGAAGATCGACGAGGATGCGCCGGCCCTCGCGCGGCTGGTGTCGGAAGGGGCGTAGACGGCGCGCGCGGCGCAATCCCCAAGGGTCGGGCTGCCGCGCCGCGACGTGTGCCTTGCCCCCTCTCGGTCGGTCCTCTAGGTTCAAGACATCCCGATCTGCCATCCACCAACGCGATGCCGCGCCGTCCAGGTCGTCGGGCCGGGCGCGAGGAGGAGTCGTCATGCACGCCATCGCAGCCCCGGGTTCATGTGCGCGAGCGTTGCGCGTCTCTGCGTCCGCGATCACGTCGTTGGCGAGCATCGTCGTCCTTGCGGCCGGCCCGGCATCGGCTGCGGCGCGGGCGAGCAGTCAGAAGGCGGCGGCGCCCACCGTCAGCCTCGGTCCGGCCCTGACCGTGACGACGACCAGCGACCCCTTCGCCCCGGTGCTGGGCCCGACGCTCGACCTGGCGAACGCCATCGTGGTCGCACGCGCCGGCGGCATCCCCAAGGCCGAGCGCACGGCGGCGGCGGTCCTCGTCGAGGAAGTCGAGAAGCGCACCGGCATCCGTTTGCAGACGGTCACGACTCGGCCGCGGACCGGCACGATCATCGACCTCTCCTCGGTCTCGAACCCGCGCGACGCGCAGCAGCTCGGTCTGAAGGCGGAAGGCTACCGCATCGCCGTGGACACGGCGACCGCCGGCCTTACGAGTCTGCGTGTCATCGGCGCCGACGGGCGCGGCGTGCTGTTCGGCGTCGGCTACCTTCTCCGGAAGATGACGTGGCGGAACGGCGCGGTCAGCGTCTCGCGCGCGATCGACATCGCCACCTCGCCGGCGTACGCGATCCGCGGCCACCAGCTCGGCTATCGCGCCCGCGCGAACTCGTACGATGCCTGGACGCCGCAGCAGTACGAGCAGTACATCCGCGAGCTGGCCTTCTTCGGCGCGAACGCCATGGAGAACATCCCGTTCGAGGATGTGATGGCAAGCCCGCACATGCCGATCCCGCGCGACCAGATGAACGTCCGCTTGGGCGAGATCTGCGACAAGTACGACGTCCAGTACTGGGTGTGGACCCCGGCGGTGTTCGACCTCTCCGATACCACGAAGCGCGCCGCCGAAATCGCCAAGCACGAGGCGTTCTACCGCGCCACGCCGCGCCTCGACGCGGTATTCTTCCCGGGCGGCGATCCGGGCAACAACCATCCTCGGGCCGTCATGCCGTTCCTCCAGGAGCTCGCGACGATCCTCCATCGCTACCATCCCAACGCCGGCATGTGGATCTCGCTCCAGGGCTTCAACCGCGAAGCGGTCGAGTACTTCTACCAGTACTTGCAGGACGACAACCCGACCTGGCTCGCCGGCGTCGTCGCCGGACCGGGCAGCCCGCCGATCCCGATGACTCGCGAGCTCCTGCCGCGACAGTACCGGCTGCGGAGCTACCCCGACGTCACGCATAACGTCCGTTGCCAACACCCCGTCGCCTGGTGGGACCCGGCGCTCAACTTCACCCTCGGGCGCGAGTCGCCGAACCCGCGGCCGGTGGAGTACGCCGCGATCCACAATCAGGACGCGCCCTACACCGACGGCTTCCTCACGTATTCCGACGGCGTCCACGACGACGTGAACAAGACGATCTACAGCGCGCGAGGCTGGAACCCCGAGGCCGACGTGCGCGACGTCCTCGTCGACTACGCGAACGTCTACTTCGCGTCCGACGTCGCGCAGCCCGCCGCCGACGGGATCCTCGCCCTCGAGCAGAACTGGCGCGGCGGCCTGAAGCTCAACGGCGGCGTGGAGGCGACGTACGCCCTCTGGAACGACCTCGACGCGAAGGCGACGTACGCGCGGCCGACGTGGCGCTGGCAGCTCGCCCTCCTGCGGGCGGACTACGACGCGTACACGCGCAGCCGTCTCCTCTACGAGAGCGAACTCGAACGCCAGGCGAACGACGTGCTCGCGTACGCGCCGACGCGCGGCCCGGAGGCGGTCATGGCCGACGCGCTGGCCATCGTCCGCCGCGCAGACACCCAGCGCGCGCGCCCGGAGTTGCGGCAGCGGATCGACGACCTCGCCGTGTCGCTCTTCCACTCCATCGGCCTCCAGACGAGCGTGCCGCGATTCCAGGCGAGCGAGACGGAGCGCGGCGCCATCATGGACTTCGTCGACTACCCGCTCAACAACCGCTGGTGGCTCGAAGACGAGTTCGCCCGCGTCGACAGCCTGCCGACGCGCGAGGGGAAGCTCGCCCGACTGGAGCTCATCCGCACGTGGGAGAACCCCGGCCCGGGCAGCTACTACGACGACATCGGCAACGTGGGCAAGTCACCGCACGTGGCCCGTCAGCCCGACATCGCCGGCGGCCCGAGCGGCCAGCGCTTCAGCCCGAGCCCCGGCTTCGTCTGGCAGAACGGCGGCTACAGCCGCGCGCGCCTCTCGTGGCAGAGCAGCATGAGCCCGAGGGCGTTGGTGTACGAGAACCTCGACCCGCAGGCGAACTACGTCGTACGGGTCTGCGGCAGCGGCAACGTCTACCTCAGCGTCGACAGCATGGAGGTCCAGCCGACGGAATACATCCTGAGGCTCGGCGCAGGCCAGTTGAAGGAGTACCCCGTGCCGAAGGATGCGCTTGCGGACGGCAGGATCACCGTCACGTTTGGCCGGCCGATGGCACGTTCCGCGGTAATGGCGGCGGCGGCAGGTGCCATGCGAGGTCGCGGCGGCCGCATGACCGACGTGTGGCTCCTCAAGCGCTGACGGGCAGACCGCGTGACGTGGCGTAGGAGAGCGCTCGCGGTGGCGGTCATGGCGGCGGTCGCCGTCGCCATGACCGCACGACGGGCCGCACCCGCCGGCCCTCGCACGACAAGGGAGGACCACATGATCGACCTCTCCCGCTCGGTGATCGTCATCGGGAGCGACGCGCCGGAGGCCATCCACACCGCAGCGAGCGTGCTCGCCGGCGAGGTGGAGGCGCGTACCGGCATCCGCTGGCCCGCCGCCGAACGCGCGACACCCGGACGGCCGGCAATTTCGCTCTCCCTCGTGCCGGACGCGGCCGACGTGCCGGGGCCGGAGGGCTACCACCTATCCGCCGCGGCGACCGGGCCTTCCGCGGTGCGCATCGTCGCGCGCGACGGCCGCGGCATCCTCTACGGCGCCGGCTGCCTCCTGCGGAAGATGCACTGGGCCCGCGGCACGATCGCGGTGCCCGGCGCGCTCGACATTGCGACGGCGCCGGCGCAGCAGCTCCGCGGCCACCAACTCGGCTACCGCCCGCTGCCGAACACGTACGATGCATGGCGGCCGGAGCAGTTCGAGCAGTACATCCGGGAGCTCGCGATCTTCGGCGCGAACGCGATCGAGACCATCCCGGTCGTGACGGAGGAAGCCAAGTCGACGAACGCGCTCATGGTCATGCCACGGGAGGAGATGGATCGCCGCATCAGCGGCACGTGCGCTCGGTACGACATGGAGTTCTGGGCGTTCGCGCCCGCCCTCGTCGATCTCGCCGACGACGCGGCCCGCGCGCGGCTTCTGGCGGCAAACGAAGCGTTCTACCGCACGGCGCCGCGCATCGACGCGGTGTTCGTCCCCGGCGGCGACCCAGGCAACAACCATCCGCGGCTGCTCCTACCGTTCCTGCGGGAGCTCGACGCGCTGCTGAAGCGCTACCACCCGCGCGCCGGCGTCTGGTTCTCGCTCCAGAAGTTCGAGCCGGACAAGGCCGCGTGGACCTACGAGTACCTCAGCGCGGAGCAGCCGGACTGGATCGCCGGCATCGTCAGCGGCCCGTGGGACCCCGGCATCGACGAACTTCGGCGTCGCCTGCCCGCGCGCTACCCGATCCGGGCGTACCCCGACCTCACTCACAACGTCCGGTCGCAGTTCCCCGTGCTGTGGTGGGACCCGGCCCTCGCGTTCACGCTCGGGCGTGAGGCCCCCAATCCTCGGCCGATCGACGAGGCGATCATCCACGCGGCGTACACCCACGGGACGATCGGTGCCCTCGCGTACTCCGAGGGCATCCACGACGACGTGAACAAGATCGTCTGGACCATGAGGGGATGGGACCCCGACGCGGCCCCGCGCGACATCCTCATCGACTATGCGCGGTTCTTCTTCGGCCCCGATGTCGCCGAGCGCGCGGCGGACGGCATTCTCGCGCTGGAGCGCAATTGGCAGGGCCCGCTCGCGACGAATGGCGCCGTCGAGGCGACGCTTGCGCACTGGCGGGGGCTCGAGCGGGAACGACCGGAACTCGCGGGCAACTGGCGCTGGCAGCTCTGCCTCCTGCGGGCGTACTACGACGCGTACGTGCGGAGCCGGCTCATCTGCGAGGCGGCGCTCGAGGAGGAGGCGAACCGCGCGCTCGCGTCGGCGCCGGCGCGAGGCCCCGAGGCGGCCATGGACGAGGCGCTCGCCATCCTAAGCCGCGCCGAGACGGAGCCGATCCGGCCCGACCTGCATGCCCGCGTCGTCGCCCTCTGCGACGAGATGTTCCGCGCTATCGGCTACCAGACGAGCGTGGAGAAGTACGGCGCAGAGGGGCTCGAACGCGGCGCGATCCTCGATTTTCTCGACTATCCGCTCAACAACCGCCGGTGGCTTGAGGACCAGTTCGGGAAGGTCCGCGCGCTTCCTTCGCGGGAGGAGCAACTCGCGCGGCTCGAGACGATCCGCACGTGGGAGCATCCCGGCCCTGGCGGGACGTACGACGACGTCGGCAACGTGGCGAAGTCACCGCACGTGGTCCGCGGCGAGGGCCTGACGACCGACCCGTACCAAGAGCGCAGCGCCAGCCCCACGTTCATGTGGTGGGAGTCCGGCCGCAGCCGCGTCCGCCAGTCATGGCTGACGGACATTCACTGGCCGATCCTGCGGTACGACGGGCTCGACCCGACGGCGAGCTACGTGCTCCGCATGACCGGGTACCGGGACCTGCGGCCGCGAGTGAACGGCGAGCGGGTGGAGCCCTCGCGCTACGACAGGGAGATCGGCACGTTCAAGGAGTACCCCGTGCCCGGGCGTCTCACGGCGGGCGGCGTGATCACGGTGACGTTCGACGATCCCGACGTCGGCAACATCCACTGGCGGGAGTGGTCACGGGTCAACGAGGTATGGCTGCTCCGCCGGTAGGTCGAGCGACGTCGATAGGCGGGCGGACTGACGCCGCCGCGGAACGGGCCACACGAGAAGGGGAATGGTCGCATGGAACCCGTCAGTATTGCCGTCGTTGGGCTCGGCATGGGGCACAATCGGGCGCGCATGGTCGCCTCGACGCCGGGCACGCGGCTTGCGATGGTGGTCGACATCGACGAGGAGCGCGCGCGGAGGGTGGGCGAGGAGCTCAACGTGCCATGGGTCCTCTCCGTCGACGAGGCGCTCGCGCACGAAGACATCGAGTGCTTCTTCGTGATGACGCCGAGCGGCACGCACGCCGACGTCGGCATCCAGGCCGCAAAGGCCGGCCGACACGTGATCACGACGAAGCCGATGGACGTGTCCGTCGCCGCGTGCGACCGGCTCATCGAGGCATGTGAGAAGGCCGGCGTCCATCTGCTCGTGGATTTCCAGAGCCGCTACGTGGACGGCAACGTGCGTCTCCAGCACGCCGTGGCGCATGGTTGGCTCGGGAGGCCCCTCTTCGCCGAATTCCGCTTCAAATGGTGGCGGTCTCAAGGTTACTACGACGAGCGAGGCGGCTGGCGCGGCACGTGGAAGCTCGATGGCGGAGGGTCGCTCGCCAACCAGGGCGTCCACGGGCTCGACCTCCTGCTGTGGGTCATGGGCGACGCGACCGAAGTGTACGCCGAGACGGCCGTCCTCGACCATCGGATCGAGACGGAGGACATTGGGCTCGTCATCCTCAACTTCGCGGACGGCGCGAAGGGCGCCGTCACCGCCACGACGACGTTCCCCGAGGCGAGCCCGTACTACAGCTTCGAGGTCCACGGCACGAAGGGCGGCTTCCTCCTCGACGACCTGCTCGGCGGCCGCGGCCGTCCGTTCCTCCCCGAGGGGGTGAAGGCGAAGATGGAGGCCGTGCCGAGTCCCGTGAAGAGCATCGCCGAGGACGCGGTCCGGGTGATTCGCCAAGGGGAGCGGCCCGCGATCGACGGCCGCGAGGGACGGCGTACCGTCGCGCTGCTCGAGGCCATCTACCGCTCCGCGCGCGAGGGACGCAGGGTGCCGGTGCCGCATCTGGCGGGCTGAGCTGCGCCGGCGGACCTACGTCGGAGGACCATGCCGGATGTAGGTGGCGTGCGGACGCGTCGACGCACGACACGACGGGAAAGACGATGGAGACTCTCTGGTCGGAACTTGCTCACCTTTGGGTGCCGGCCCTGCGCCTCGTCCTCGTGCTTCTCGCCGGCGGGCTCATCGGGTGGGAGCGTGAGGCCGCGGACAAGACGGCCGGGCTGCGCACGCATACCATGGTCGGGCTTGGCGCGGCACTGTTCACCCTCGCCGCCCAACGTGTCCTCCAGACATCCGCGGTCGGGGATCCAACGCGCATCATGGCGGGCATCGCCCAGGGCATCGGATTCCTCGGCGCCGGCACCATCCTCAAGGAGCGCCAGCGGATCAGGGGTCTCACTACCGCCGCGACGATCTGGATGATGGGCGCCCTCGGGATGGCCTGGGGCATGGGCGCCTACGGGCTCGCCACGGTGGCGACCCTCGCGACGTTCGTCGTCCTGCGACCGTTCAAGCGGCTGGAGCGTGCGGCACGGCCGCGCGGCGGCCGGGCTGCGTCCGGCGGCGGGGCCGCGAAGGGCGAGGAGGGATGATACGGAACTGTCTTATTGTCGCTATAGTGGGCGAACACACGCGGGCTGGTGATGTCGCCCGCTGGTTCGCCCCTATGCATGATCCGACGGCGCGTGACTATAGCGTCAATAAGAGAGAAACATATGAGCCGTCCACGGCACCGGCACGCGGCCGTGGCGGGAATCGGCGAGACGAGGCCATGAAGATCCTCGACATGCAGGAGCAGTGGGTCCATACCCACATCATCATCGACCGCGGCACCCTGGGCCCCGAGGAACGAACGGCCATCGATGGGGCGCTCACGCCCGTGCTGCGACGCAACTCCATCCAATACGGCCACCACATCATCGAGGAACCGGCGCGAGGCATAGCGCACGTGGTCGTAGAATGCGTGCCGCTCGCGCGGGTGCAGAAGGAGATCCGCGAGGCGCTTGCGGCGGCCATCGCGGACTTCCCGAGCGGCGCCGGCAGGGATACGGTGACCGGCATCCGCGTGGAAGGCGATGAGGCGGACCGATGACGCGGAGCGCGACCCTCATCCTGCGCGCGGCCCTCTTCGGTGCGGCTGCCTGGGGCATGACCCGTCTCGACCTGTGGGGACGCATATGGCTCGTCGGGCTCGCCTATGCGGCGTGGCGAGGACTCTCGTTCCGATGGCTGTTCCGTGCGCTGGCGCGCCGGTGAGGCGCCGCCCGATGACGCTCGACGCGCGGCGGGCTGCATTGTGAGCCAAGTCACTTGCCAGCCACGGGCAAGCGGTGCATATTACATAGGGCTATAGCTATCCCGTTCCGATCTCTGAACACGAGCGTACGTCGGGTGTTACGCCTAGAGAGGGGAGGCTCTGCAGTTGACGTTCACGTCTCCGTTCGCGTACTTCCGGGACCGAAAACTCCGCCTGATCCTGTTGGTCGCCGACCTGGTCAGCATGGCGGTTTCCTATTACGCCGCATTCTACCTGCGGTTCGACGGTGCCATCCCGCCGGATATGCAGCTCCTCATGTTCCGAACGATGCCACTCCTCGTCGCGATCGGCATGTTCTATCTGTTCGTGTTCGAGGTCTACCGCGGGATGTGGCGCTATGCGAGCATCAACGATCTCGTCCAGATCATCAAGGTGATTCTCGCCACGTCGCTTTCATTCATGACCGTGCTCTACCTCATCCGATCTGAGGCGGTCCCGCGGAGCGTCGTGGTGATCCAGTCCTTCATCGGGCTGGTGGCGATCGGCGGAATGCGGTTCAACGCGCGGATGTTCCGCAAGGTTGTCGGCGCGCCGCGGCGGCGCATCCCGGTGCTCGTCGTGGGCGCCGGAGACGCCGGCGAGATGATCATCCGCCAGATGCTCAACAGCGGCGACTCCCCCTATGATCCGGTGGGGATCGTCGACGACGATCCGATGAAGCGCAACATGCGCCTCCACGGGGTCAAGGTGGTCGGCGGACGCGAGCACATACCCTCCCTCGTCGCTCGCCGGGGCATTCAGGAGGTCATCATCGCCACGCCGTCGGCGAGCGGGTCGCAGATGCGCGGCATCGTCGAGAGCTGCAAGGCCGCGAACGTGCGGTTTCGGACCGTGCCGGGCCCGCGCGAGCTCGTGGACGGCAAGGTGTCCGTCACCCAACTGCGCGAAGTACGCCTGGAGGACCTCCTCGGCCGCGACCCCATCGTGACCGACGCCGGGGAGGTGGCGCGCGTGCTCGCCGGCCACTGCATCGTCGTCACCGGCGCGGGCGGCTCGATCGGTTCAGAGCTCTGCCGTCAGATCCTCGCGTACCGGCCGTCCCGGCTCATCTGCCTGGAGCGCGCCGAGAACCCGCTGTTCTTCCTCGAACAGGAGCTTCGCGCCAGCCCGGTCGTGCAGGACTCGCCCGACGTGCTCGTCCCGGTCATCGGCGATATCTGCAACCGCCCGAAGTTGGAAGCCATCTTCCACGCCTACCGGCCCTACGCCATCTTCCACGCGGCCGCGCACAAGCACGTCCCACTGATGGAGCGGGCGCCCGAGGAGGCGGTTCTCAACAACATCGGCGGCACGCTCAACGTGCTGGAAGTGGCGCACGAGACGGGCGCGGAGCTTATGGTGCTCATCTCCACCGACAAGGCGGTGATGCCGACAAGCGTCATGGGCGCGACGAAGCGCGTGGCGGAGCTCATCGTCCAGGCGTTCGCGCCGCGCACGACAATGCGCGGCATCACGGTGCGCTTCGGCAACGTGATAGGCTCCAACGGGAGCGTCGTGCCGCTCTTCCAGAAGCAGATCGCCCAGGGCGGGCCGGTGACCGTCACCCATGCCGAGATGCGGCGCTACTTCATGACGATCCCGGAGGCGGTGCAGCTCATCACCCAGGCCGCGGCGATGGGGAACGGCGACGAGGTGTTCATCCTCGACATGGGCGAGCCGGTGCGCATCATGGACATGGCGGAGCAGCTCATCAGCCTGTCGGGCTACGCCCCGGGGAAGGACATCCAGATCGAGGTCGTGGGATTGCGACCGGGGGAGAAGCTCGAGGAGCGGCTCTGGCACCCGTGGGAGACGCCGTCGCGCACGCGGCACAATAAGATCCTCGTTGCGGACACGAGACCGCGGCCGTGGACGACGCTCATCGAGCAGGTGACGGCGCTGCGCCATGCGGCGTTCACCATGGACCGCGCCGAGGTGATACGGCTCCTCCGGGAGACCATCCCCGACTATCACCCGGACGACGGCCGCGCCGTCCGCGAGGTCGAGCCTGCCGCGGTGATGACCGCCGCGGCCGCATCGGCGCCGTAGGCTACCGCCGCTTCGCCAACGGCAGCACGTGCGACGTCGGCACGGCATCGCGGTCCGCCGACCGCCGCGCGTAGGCGTCCATCACCGAGCTCCACTGCTGCGACGACTCGACCTTCGGCCCGGCCTCGATGATGACGGCGATCTCGTCGCATTGCGTGAACTTCGGGCAGTTGAGGCAATCGCCCCACACCTTGTGCGGCAGCACCTCCTTGCTCACCTCGTGGAAGCTCAGTCTCTCGGAGAGCTTCGCCATCGGGCCGCCGGGGAGGATCAGCATGAACACCTGGTGGATGCCGAGCCGCCGGGCGTCCTCCAGGAGCGCCTCCACGACCTTCCGACCATGGCCCTTGCCCGCGTGCTCCTCCGCAATGGCGACCGAGCGGATCTCCGCGAGATCGTACCACAGCACGTGAAGCGCGCCGCAGCCGATCAGGGCGCCCTCTTCCTCGACCACGAAGTAGTCCCGGAGGCTCTCGTAGATCCTGTTCAGCGGCCGCGACAGCATGAGGTTCCGCTGCGCGTAGCCGTTGACGAGCTGCGCGATATCCTGGACATCCGAGATGCGTGCCGGACGGATCATGGTCGATGCTCCTTCAGGCGCTCGCCCGCGCGGGCGAGCTGGTCGACGACGGCGGTGCGCCCCGTTCCGCCCGGGATGGCGCGAGCGTCGGTGCTCGCCGCCGGGTTGAGCCGGGCCAGGTCTTCCTGCGTGAAGAGTGGGCTCGCCGCGGCGAACTCGTCCCACGGTAACTTGTCGAGGGCGACACCTCGCTCCTCGGCGCGCGCCACGAGCCCGCCGACGACGCGGTGCGCATCCCGGAACGGCAGTCCCCTGCGCACGAGCGCATCGGCCAGATCGGTCGCGTAGAGGCCCGCGTCGATGGCGGCGCGCATGCGATCGCGCCGGAACGTGAGCGTCCGGACGACGCCGGTGAAGACGAGGACGCAATCCCGCGCCGTGTCGAGGGCGTCGAACAGCGGCTCCTTGTCCTCCTGCAGGTCCTTCCCGTACGTGAGCGGCAGCCCCTTCTGGATCGTCAGCAGCGCCATGAGGTCGCCGTAGAGGCGCCCCGTCTTGCCGCGGATCAGCTCCAGCGAGTCGGGGTTCTTCTTCTGCGGCATCATGCTGCTGCCGGTGGCGTACGCCTCGTCGAGATCGATGAAGTGGAACTCCCGGCTCGCCCAGATGATCCAGTCTTCCGCGAACCGCGAGAGATGCGTCACGAGCGTTGCGACGGCGGCGACCGCCTCGACGAGGTGATCGCGGTCGCTCACGGCGTCGATGCTGTTCTCGGTGACGGCCACGAAACCGAGGCGCCGCGCGACGAGCTCGCGGTCGATAGGAAAGGCCGATCCTGCGAGCGCGCCGGCGCCGAGCGGCATGCGGTCCATGCGGTGGCGCGCGTCGGCGAGCCGTCCCCGGTCGCGGTCGAGCATCCAGAACAGGGCGAGCAGGTAGTGCGCGAGGCGGATCGGCTGCGCCTGCTGCACGTGCGTGTAGCCGGGCAGGAACGTGTCCGTCTCGTCCCTGGCGCGCGCGACCAGCGCGTCCTGGAGATCCGCCACGCACCCGTCGAGCGCGGCGAGTTCGCCCCGGAGGTAGAGCCGCACGTCGAGCGCCACTTGGTCGTTCCGGCTCCGCCCGGTGTGAATCTTCCCCCCGACGGGCCCAACGATCTCGGTGAGTCGCCGCTCCACGGCCATGTGGATGTCCTCGGCGTCCGCGCCGGGCTGGTAACGACCGTCGGCGATCTCCGCGCGCACCTGTGCCAAGCCCACCACGAGCGTTGCCCACTCCTCGCTCGCGAGCACGCCGCACGCGCGGAGCGCCTCCGCCTGCGCCAGACTGCCGTCGATGTCCGCACCATACAGACGGATGTCGAAGCCGATGGACGCGTTGAACCGCTCCATCAGCGCCTCGGTCGGACGGCTGAACCTGCCGCCCCAAAGCCTCGACTCGGTCATCGTCCCTCGCCTGCTCACCGGACCGCGATCGTAGGGGCGCGGTTCCCGCGCCCTGGGGCGAGGAGACCTCGCCCCTACTCCTCGCCGGTCCTTCAACCCCACATCGTACGGGCGCGGTTCCCGCGCCCTGGGGCGCGGAGACCTCGCCCCTACCGCAACCGTCGGTGCTCCTCGCCGGTCCTTCAACCCCACATCGTAGGGGCGCGGCTTCCGCGTCTACCGCAACCGTCGGTGCTCCTCGCCGGTCCTTGAACCCCATATCGTTGGGGGCGGTGGTTCCCGCGCCCTGGGCGGGGAAACCCCGCCCCTACCGCAGCCGTCGGTATTCCTTGCCGGTCCTTCAACCCCACATCGTAGGGGCGCGGTTCCCGCGCCCTGGGGCGAGGAGACCCCGCCCCTACTTCCCCGTCTTCTGCTTCAGGTGCGCTTGCGTCCTCTCCGGCAGCGAGAAGAGCCGGATGAACCCGGTCGCGTCGCTATGCCGGTACGCGTCCGACGCGCCGAACGTCGCGAGCGCCTCGCTGTAGAGCGACAGCGGGCTCTTCACGCCCGCGACGGTGCAGTTGCCCTTGTAGAGCTTCATGCGCGCGGTGCCGGTCACGTTCCGCTGCGTGACGTCCACGAACGCGTCGAGCGCCTCGCGCAGCGTCGTGAACCACTTCCCGTAGTAGACGAGCTCCGCGTACCGCTCGGCGACGATGTCCTTGTAGTGCATCGTCTCCCGGTCGAGCACGAGCGCCTCGAGCTCGCGGTGCGCGACGTGGATGATCGTCCCGCCCGGCGTCTCGTACACGCCGCGGGACTTCATCCCGACGAGGCGGTTCTCGACCATGTCGACGCGGCCGACGCCGTTCGCCGCGCCGAGGGCGTTGAGCTTCGTCACGAGCGCCACGGGGTCGAGTCGCTCGCCATCCAGGCCCACCGGCACGCCGCGCTCGAACTCGACCTCGACGTACGTCGGCGCGTCGGGCGCATCCTGCGGATCGACCGTGAGGACGTACATCTCCTTCGGCGGCTCCTGCGCCGGGTCCTCCAGCGGCCCGCCCTCGTGCGACAGATGCCAGATGTTCCGGTCGCGGCTGAAGATGCTCTTCCTCGACGCCGTCACCTGGACGTGGTGCGCCGCCGCGTAGTCGAGGGCGTCCTCGCGCGAGCGGATCTTCCATGCCGGGTCGCGCCAGGGGACGATGACCGCAAGGTCGGGCGCAAGCGCGTTGTACGTCACCTCGAAACGGACCTGGTCGTTGCCCTTCCCGGTGGCGCCGTGAGCGAGGGCGTCGGCGCCCGTGCGCCGGGCCGTCTCGACCTGCGCCTTCGCGATCACCGGCCGGGCGAACGAGGTGCCGAGGAGGTACTTTCGCTCGTAGACGGCGCCGGCCTTGAGGGTCGGCCAGATGTAGTTCTCGATGAACTCCCGCTTCAGGTCGAGCACGTAGCACTCCGAGGCGCCGCTTGTCCGCGCCTTCTCCTCGATGCCGACGAGCTCGTCGTCGCCCTGGCCGAGGTCCGCCACCATCGCCACGATCTCGCACCCATAGGTCTCTCTCAGCCACGGGATGATCACCGAGGTATCGAGGCCACCCGAGTATGCGAGCACCACCTTCTTCACGTTCGTTGCCATCGCCGGATTCCCTTTCCTACGCCGCGGCCTTCTCTCTCGCCGTCAGGATCTCGTCGAACATGTCCGCCACGAGGTGGAGCTGCTCCTCCGTGATCACCAGCGGCGGAAGGAACCGCACCACGTTCGGCCCGGCGACGCAGATGAGCACCTGCCGCCGACGGAACTCCTCGACGAACGCCGCCGCTGCGTCGGCGACCTCGACCCCCCAGATGAGCCCCTTGCCGCGCACGTCGCGGATGAGTGGATGCCGTGGCTGCATCTCCCGCAGGCGCGCCTCGAAGGTCGCGCCGTTCAACGCGACGTTCTCGATGACGCCGCGCCGGATGAGCTTGTCGAGCACCGTCAGCCCCACCGCGCAGACCAGCGGCCCGCCGCCGAACGTCGCCGCGTGGTCTCCCGGCTTGATCGCGTCGGCGACGAACTGCCGAAGCAGCGTCGCGCCGATCGGCAGCCCGCCACCGAGCGGCTTCGCGAGCGTCATCACGTCGGGGTCGATGCCATAGTGCTGGTAGCAGAAGAGCTTCCCCGTGCGGCCGAGGCCGACCTGCACCTCGTCGAAGACCAATAGCGCATGGTGCTCGTCGCACGCCCGCCGCACGGCCGCGAGGTACTCCGGCGTCGCCGGGTTGACGCCGCCCTCGGCCTGGATCGGCTCGAGGAACACCGCAGCGGTGCGGTTGGTGATCTGCGCCACGGTCCCGTCGATGTCGTTGAACGTCCCGAACCGCACGCCCGGCACGAGCGGCTCGAACGGCCGCTGGTACTTCTCCTGCCCCGTCAGGCTCAAGCTGCCCATCGTCCGGCCGTGAAACGACTGCCGCGCCGCGACGAGCTCGTACTTGTCGTCGCCGAAGCTCACGCGCGCCCACTTCCTCGCGAACTTGAGCGCCGCCTCGACCGCCTCCGTGCCGGAGTTGCAGAAGAAGACGCGATCGGCGAACGAGTGCTCCACGAGTTGCTCCGCCAAGAGCGCCGCCGGGATCGTGTGGTAGAGGTTCGACACGTGGACAAGCGTCGCCGCCTGGTCCCGCATCGCCTCCAGCATGTCGTGGTCGCCGTGACCGAGCGCGTTCACCGCCAGGCCCGAGACGCAGTCGAGATAGCGCTGCCCATCGTTGTCGAACAGGTAGACGCCGTTGCCGCGCTCCAGGACGAGGTCCGCGCGAGCATAGTTCTGCAGGAGGTACGTCTGGCTCTTCTGCAGGATCTCCCGCGTACCCATGCTGCGGGCGAGCACGCTGGTGAAGGCATTCTCGTTGGTCACGTGCTTCCTCCAGGACGGGCTTGCCCGGCCGATGTATCTCGGGCGTTGCCCGTCCAGCAAACCTGCGCGACGGGGCGCGAGCCGCCTCACGCGCGGGCGACGGTCGTCTCCGCGGGACAGGTGATCACCGTCCCGTGGCTGTGGGTGCCGGCGAGGTGATCGGAGATGGTCGTCGGCCCCTGCCAGGCGAGGACGTGCACCCTCCGCACACCTCGCGCCACCGCCGCCGTGCAGGAGCGCACCTTCGGGATCATGCCGCCGGTGATCTGTCCGGCCGAGATGAGGTGCTCTACGTCGATTGGCGAGAGCGACGGCGCCGGGAGGCCGTTCACGAGCACGCCCGGCACGTCGGTGATGAAGAGCAGGTCGTCGACCGGGATCGCCGCAGCGAGGTCGGCGGCGGCGTGGTCGGCATTCACGTTGTATGCGCGCCCATCCTCGCCGACGCTGATGGGCGAGATCACCGGCAGGAAGCCGTGGTCGAGGAGCGCTACGACAATCTCCGGCCGCACCTCGGACACCTCCCCGACGAAGCCGAGGTGCGGATCGCCGTGCTGCCGGGCGCGGAACAAGCCCCCGTCGACGCCGCTGATGCCGACGGCACTCCCGCCGGCGGCGAGGATGGCGCGCACAAGCCGCTTGTTCACCTGCGCCGAGAGCACCATCTCCACCGTCTCGATGGCCTGTGCGTCGGTGACGCGGAGCCCGTCGATGAACTGCGACGGCCAGCCAAGGCGGTCGAGCGCGCGGCTGATGTCCTTCCCGCCGCCGTGCACGAGGATCGCGCGCCCGGTCCCGAGCCGCACGAGGTCCGCGGCGAGTTCCCCCACCAGGCCCGGCGCATCGAGGGTCGATCCTCCGATCTTCACCAACGCGGTATTCATGGGTGCCGATCCTTCACAGCGGGAGGCCCTCGCACTCGTCGAACCCGCAGATCACGTTCATGCACTGGAGCGCCTGGCCGTACGCGCCCTTCACGAGGTTGTCGATCGCGCAGAAGACGATGGCGCGACCGGTCCCGTCGACGACGCGCGCGGAGACATCGGCGTAGTTCGTATCCTGCACGAAGGCCGTCTCCGGCAGGTGGTCGACGACGCGCACGCAGCGCTCGCCCGCGTAGTGCTCGCGGTAGGCGGCCATGAGCTCCTGCGTCGTCGCGTCGCGGACAAGGTCGACGTACATCGTCGAGAGGATACCCTGGTTCAGCGGCACGAGGTGCGGCGAGAAGATCACCCGAGCCGGGGCACCCGCGAGCTTGCCCAGCTCCTGCTCGATCTCCCCGACGTGCCGGTGGGCGCGGCCGACGTTGTACGGCGCGAGGTTCTCGTTCGTATCGACGAAGTGCGTCCGCTGGCTGAGCTTACGTCCCGCGCCGGAGACGCCCGACTTGCTGTCCACGATGATCGTGTCGGTCCGGATGAGCCGGCGACGCAGGAGCGGCGCGAGGCCCATCTGCACGGACGTCGGGTAGCACCCCGGCACGGCGACGAGCCGGGCGCCCCGGATGGCCTCCCGGTGGAACTCGGGCAGGCCGTAGACCTTCTCGCGCAGCAGCTCGGGAGCGGTGTGCTCCACGCCATACCACGCGCGGTAGGCCTCCGCGGTGTCCATGCGGAAGTCGGCCGACAGGTCGATGACGACCCGGCCGCGGTCGAGCAGTGTCGGCGCGACCGACATCGCCGCCTCGTGCGGCAGACAGAGGAAGGCCACGTCGGCGGGCTGCTCGACGGCGTCCTCGACCGAGAGGAGCTTCCGATCCCCGTAGCCAGCCAGGCGCGGGAACACCGATGATAGGAGTTCGCCCGCGTGCTGTTCGGCCGAGATGGCGCTCACGGCGACGCCCTCGTGGCGCACGCAGAGGGCGTAGAGTCCGGCGCCGGTGTAGCCCGACGCGCCCAGGATCGTGACCTGCACGGGTCGTTTCATGCGTTGATCACCTGCTCCAGGTGGTGGACGACCTTCCTCGCCTCCTCCGCCGTCCGGGAGACGACGAGCACGGTATCCTCGCCGGCGACGGTGCCGATGATCTCGGGCCACTCCGCGTCGTCGAGGGCCCACGCGATGCCGGCGGCATGTCCGGCCACGGTCTTCAGCACGACGAGCTGCCCGGCCCGCCCCCACGAGAGGAGGAACTCCTGCATCGCCAGGTGGAGCCGCCGCCCCTGCGGCTCGGGGCCACCATCGCTCGTCGGCTGGTAGCGGTACCCGCCGTCGGGCAGCGGCGCTTTGACGAGGCCCAGCTCGGCGATATCTTTTGAAAGTGTGGGCTGGCTCACGGGAAACCCCCGCTCATGCAGGAGGTCCGCCAGTTCCGCCTGGGTCCGCACCGGTTGGGTGCGAACGATGGCGAGCGCTTCGCGTTGCCGCGCCAGCTTGCGCGTGAGGTGCATCGGGAGATCCGTGACCGAATGAATATTCGCGTGGACGGATTATTATTAGTATAGGGAAACTCGACCACCTCGTCAATAGTGCTCGTGCGTCCCTGAGGGAACATACGCCCGATGGCCACCATCGATCCCACGCTCGCCGCCCGTACGCGCCTTCGGCGGCGCGCGAGGGGCTTCTTCACCCTGACCGAGCGCGCTCACTTCCTCACCGCCACGATCCCCGCGCTCGTGCGGCTCATGCGGCCGCGGCAGTGGGCGAAGAACCTGTTCGTCTTGGCCGGCCTCGTCTTCGGGGAGCGCGAGGTCGGCGGCGAGCGCGTGCAGACGCTGTTCATGCACGACACCGTGATCCGCGCGCTCATCGCCTTCGTCGCGTTCTCGCTCCTCTCCGGCGCGGTGTACGTGCTCAACGACCTGAGGGACGTCGAGCAGGATCGCCTCCACCCGGTCAAGCGCAGTCGGCCGCTCGCCGCGGGCGAGGTGAGCCCGTGGCTCGCCACGGTGACCGGCCTGGTCCTCCTCCTCGCCGGCCTCGCCGTGAGCTGGCACCTCTCCCTGGGGATGGTCCGCGTCGCGGCGGTGTACCTCGCGCTCAACCTCGTCTACACCTACTGGTGGAAGCACGTCGTCCTCCTCGACATCTTCTGTGTCGCCTCCGGGTTCGTGCTCCGGGTCATCGCCGGCGTGGTGGCGGTCCAGGCGATCACCGGCCCGTGGATCCTCGCCTGCACGCTGTTCCTCTCGCTCCTGATCAGCCTCGGCAAGCGGCGGAGCGAGGTCATCCTCCTCGGCAACGGCGCGACGGGCCACCGGCGCACCCTCGGCCACTACCCGCTGCCGTTCCTCGACGTGCTCATCATCCTGACCTCGGCGATGACGGTGCTCGCGTATGCCCTCTTCACCATCGAGTCGAAGCGGACGATCTGGCTCACCGCCACGGTGCCGTTCGTGCTCTATGGGGTGTTCCGCTACCTCTACCTCCTCTACGTCGTCCGGTCCACCGAGTCGCCGGAGGCACTGATCCTGAAGGACCGCCCCCTGCTCATCAGCGGCGTGCTCTGGGCGATCCTCGCCGCGAGCCTCTTCGCCATGCACTCGCCGGTGCCGTAGGATGCCACGATCGTGGCGCTGGAATCACCCACGATCTCCGCCCAGAGGACGCTCATGCTCGACGAAGCGAAGTTCGACGACAAGGGGCTGGTGCTCGCCATCGCTCAGGACGCCGAGAGCGGCGAGGTGCTCATGGCAGCGTGGATGAACCGCGAGGCGCTCGGCCGCACCCTCGACACGGGCATCATGACGTACTGGAGCCGCAGCCGCGGCACGCTCTGGGTCAAGGGGGAGACCTCCGGCCACACGCAGCGGGTCGTCGAGGCACGCATCGACTGCGATGGCGACGTGCTCCTGTTCAAGGTCCGGCAGGAGGGCGGCGCCTGTCACACCGGCTACCGCACGTGCTTCTACCGGAAGCACACGCCCGCCGGCCTCGTCGAGGATGGGAAGCGCGTCTTCGACCCGGCGGCGGTGTACAGACGTTGACCCCTGGACGTGGCCGCCCGGCAGGGCCGGCCACGTCCAGGCCGCTTGACGACGGGCCATGGCGGGCGTACACTCTGCTATCTTCATAACCTGTTCCAGAATCGGCCTTTGCGGAGAGGTGACCGAGTTGGCCGAAGGTGCTCGCCTGCTAAGCGAGTGTAGGGCCTCTAAAGTCCTACCGCGGGTTCGAATCCCGCCCTCTCCGCCACCTGATCGCGTCGCCGATGCCTCTCGCCTCTCGTAGGACGAGGGGCATCAGCGTCGTGGAGGGAGGCGACATGCGCGCCGTGTTGCGGCGTATCAGCCCCTGGTCGGCGGCGAAGGTGGGCGCCGTCGTGGGCGTCATCCACGGCCTGTTGGCGGGCATCCTCGCCACCGCGCTGAGCGGCGCGATGGCCTCGGCCCTGACGTACTTCAACCAGCCCATCTCGCCCCTCGGCTGGGCCGCGGTGATCCTCTTCGGCATCCTCGGCGGCGCCGTCTCCGCGGTGCTGTTCGCTATCACCGCCATCATCTACAACATCGCGGTCCACCTCGGCGCCGCGCTCCGGATCGACCTGGCCGTGGAGGAGCCTCCGGCGGCGCAGCCGCCGCAGCAGCAGGGACCGCTGCTCCAGGGGCCGCTTCTGGACAAGGAGTAGCCCATCCGCCGGCCTTCCACCACGTGTGAGTGACATGACGACACCCGTACGCGTCCGTTTCGCGCCTAGCCCGACCGGCTACCTCCACGTCGGCGCCGCCCGCACGGCGCTGTTCAACTGGCTCTTCGCCCGGCACGAGGGCGGCGTCCTCATCCTCCGCATCGAGGACACCGACCAATCCCGCGTCGTGTCGGGCGCCGTCCAGGGCATCTACGACGGCCTCCGCTGGCTCGGCATCGACTGGGACGAGGGTCCCGACAAGGGCGGACCCGTCGCGCCGTACGTGCAGTCGCAGCGCCTCGACCTCTACCGCGAGCACGCCGACCAACTCGTCGCGAGCGGCCACGCGTACCGCTGCTTCTGCACGCCCGAGCGCCTGGAGGAGCTGCGCGAGTACCAGCGCGTCAACAAGCTCCAGCCCGGCTACGACCGGCGCTGCCGCAACCTCTCGCGCGAGGAGACGGCCGCGAGCCTCGACGCCGGCGCGCCGTCCGTCATCCGCATGAAGGTGCCGCTCACCGGGCAGACGCGGTTCCAGGACCGCATCCGCGGCACGGTGCTCTACGAGAACCAGACCCTCGACGACTTCGTCCTCCTCAAGAGCGACGGCTACCCGACGTACCATCTCGCGAACGTCGTGGACGACCGACTCATGCGGATCACGCACGTCGTCCGCGGCGAGGAGTGGATTCCCAGCACGCCGAAGCACGTCCTCCTCTACGAGGCGTTCCGCTGGACCGACGGCATGCCGGAGTTCGTCCACGTGCCGTCGATCCTCTCGCCCTCCGGCGGGAAGCTCTCGAAGCGGAAAGGGGCCGCCGCGGTCACCGACTTCGCCGACATGGGCTTCCTGCCCGTCACCGTGCGGAACTTCATCGCGCTGTTGGGCTGGTCGCCCGGCGGCGACCGCGAGAAGATGACGCTCGACGAGATGATCGCCTCGTTCACCCTCGACCGCATCAACCCGAAGGGCGCCATTCTCGACGAGGCCAAGCTCGAGTGGCTGAACGGCGAGTACCTGTCGAGCATGTCCGCCGACGAACTCCTGCCGTACATCGCGCCGCTGTGGGAGCGGGCCGGCCTCCTGACCCAGGCCGACGGCCCCGCGTACCTCCTCTCCGTCATCGACCTGTTCAAGAGCCGCATGCACCGGACGAACGACTTCGTGGACCTCGCCGGCTTCTGCTTCCGCGACCCGGAGGCGTTCGATGAGAAGGCGCAGCGGAAGCACTGGTCCGTGCCCGGCGCGGCAGGATCGCTCCGAGCGGCGGCGGACCGGTTCGACGCGCTCGCCGAGTTCACCGCTGCGACGGCGGAGGCGGCCCTCCGCGGCACGAGCGAGGAGCTTGGCATACCCGCGGCGGAGCTGATCCACTCGACGCGCCTCGCCGTGAGCGGACTTTCGTTCGGCCCCGGGCTGTTCGAGGTGCTCGCACTGCTCGGGCGGGAGCGCGTCGTGCGGCGCATGCGTCGCGCGGCGGACCTCATTGACAAGGGCGTCTGAAACCGCCATCTTTGGGAACAGCACGCCCGTCTGGCGCGTTAAGTCGAGTGAACGCTAGTAGTCTTGCTCAAGGAGGTGGTTCCTTGGAACACTTTTTGGGCGAGCCCCAAAACCCCATCAAGAGCGGGGATCACCACAGCGCCAGGGGCTAGCGTCGTGACCGACCCACGGGAAATGGCGGGAGTTGGCTGTGGCTACGCAGCAAAGCAGAGCGGGGGCGTCGCGCAGGCCGGGCGCGCCGCCCATGAGCGTGGTTGGACACATGACATAGGGGGCGACAGGCTTCGACGGGGGTTCGGATATCTCGGGTGCGCGTCGAGGTCGCAACAACCTCGTTAAACTGTTGCAAAACCGTTACTTGCAGACTACAACTACGCAATGGCTGCCTAAAGAGGTAGCCCGTCTTCTCCCTGGGCGCTTGCCGCTGGGGAAGTAAGACGCCGCTTCGGTGAGCTGGCCGTCCAATCCGGCCCGGGATCGGACGGCGAGAAGTCAGGGCTGGTTGACCGGTGAGCCCCGCCCGTCGGGAAACCGGTTGACGACACGGCATACGATGGGCTACACGCGTAGTAACCCGGCATTGATGGACTTTCGGACGTGGGTTCGATTCCCACCGCCTCCACCATTTCGAGATCGACAGACGCATCCCACGTGGGCACGCCCCGCGTGGGATGTGGTGTGTACGGGAGAGACGGAACGGAGGCGAGCGGGAACGATGTAGGTAGGAACAGGAACCGAAGGTATCTACCTTGACTCAAGGCGCAACCACCGTTAGCCTTGGTTCGAGCCACTAGTTCCGCGCTACACGGGGGGACGTCCGATGGGCAGGAAGTACGCCAATCCGCCGCTCATCGAGGCGCTGTGCGAGTTCCAGTTCGAGCCCGACACCAAGTGGGACGCCACCGTGCTCGGGCTGGTGTATGAGAGGGTGCGGGGGCAATTCCCGACGAGGCGTCCGGCGCGGCAATACTCAGTCAGCATCTCGCCCGGCCCCGAAGGGGTGAAGCCGACCGTGCAGGCAACCGAGCGGATGCAGTTCCTGCGCGAGGACGGCGTCGCCATGGTCCAGGTCGGGCCTCATCTCTTGGCAGTGAACCACCTCAAGCCCTACCCTTCCTGGGAGAGATTCCTACCTCTCATACACGAAGGGCTCAAGGCCTACACCGACGTCGCTTCGCCTACGAGTATCCGTAGGATTGGCCTGCGCTACATCAACCGCATCGTCATCCCGAGCGCGAGGATCGATCCTCAGGACTACTTCGACCTTTACCCATATGTCGGGCCCGGGTTGCCGCAGCTGCGCGGTCCATTCATGGTGGGGGTTCAATTCCCGTACGCACAGTCGAGGGATGGGCTGAAGCTGGAGCTAATCAGCGCTGACAGCGACCGGCCTGACAGCTCGACACTGATTCTTAACCTGGACTACTTCGTTGCCCAGCCCGGCGCAGTGGCCTTAGACCGCGTGGCGGAATGGATCGAGTCGGCGCACAGCCACGTGGAGGAGGCATTCGAGGCCACTATTAAGGATCGTCTGAGACAGCTTTTCGAGGAGGCGTCTGCTTGACTCTCGCTGCAAGGGCGTTCCTGGAATCTGTGGGGAGTGGCAGTGTTCCCAGCCACACCGATTTGTGCCAAGTCAGCGCGGTGTACCTGCCGCCGAGCGTTGCCGGAGGTGAGACGGCCATCGCTGGCGCATGGCAGGAGCGCGGGTCTTCTACACTCGTGGTGTCATATGTGGAGCATCTGCTCATTGACAGGGTGTACGATTTCCGAGGTAGTCGGGACGTCATCTTCGCGTTGCTCGCGGGGTCTCCGCACGTCATCTCGCTGCTGATAGCCATACCGAGTGTGATCCACATGTACTTCGATGATCCTCGTCTGACCCTCGAGGTCGTAGCGGACCCGGAGGGTGGTGGTGATGACGAACTGGTCCTCTATATCGGGACGAACTTGCCACCTTCGCAGGCACTGGACAAGCTCGACCAACTGAACGACGCCTGCTGGGTTCAGTATGCATGGCATGAGGGCAGAGGGCTTGTCGTCGATGTGGAATCGATGTGATTTCGACTGGCAGTCGTATCTTGATCTCGCGGTCGAGATCGCTGGGGCGGTGGCGGTTCGTCCTGGAGCTGCCGAGGGCGCGCTAAGTCAAGCCGACCAAGCCAGGTTGCGTTGTGCCGTAAGCCGGGCGTACTACGCGGCCTTCCATAAGGCCTTGGCTTACCAGCAGGCACGGATGCCCTTCTCGGAGTCGGCAGAGCCTGTCCACGCGGCGGTTCGCGACCGGTTCAAGAACAGCGCCAATCGGACCTTGTGGACCATCGGGAATAACCTTGGACTGCTCCTCGCGGACCGTAGGAAGGCCGACTACGACGACTACATTGACAACCTGGCCTTCATGGCGGAGAAGGCCCTTGAGCGGGCAAATCGGGTGGTAACCGACATCTCTGGGCTGTAGCAGATGTCGTGCGTGGCCGTACGGGTGCGCGCGCGAGGAGCCTGTAACCGCGTACGCCCTGCCAGCTTTCTCCTTCCCTCTCTCCTTCTCGCTCGATATTCTCAGTCTGCAACCGTGGTTCCACCGATCGTGACGTGTCATGAGGGAAGGCGCATCGGTATGAGCGGACGGACGGGCATCGACGACCCGCGCATGATCTGGGCGCAACTCGTGCATCTCGGGTACAACATGTGGAGCGACCGGGAGTCGCCGGAGTGGAACATCGAGTACGTGTCGGCCGAGCGGAAGCTGCGGTTCGACACGAGCCTGTGGGACGACCTCCTGCGGAAGTTCGTCGACGACGGGCTGACCATGGTCGTCATCGACCTCGGCGAGGGCGTCGCGTACGA
>Ga0315279_10000371_pt1 | contig 92678 bp, 77 predicted proteins | sample YL17G06_20_MG_FD_203694 | JGI IMG/M metagenome (GOLD analysis project Ga0315279, IMG submission 203694) | Sediment microbial communities from Yellowstone Lake, YNP, Wyoming, USA - YL17G06_20 | ecosystem: Environmental > Aquatic > Freshwater > Lake > Sediment | place: USA: Wyoming | collected...
AAGAGGGCGGGGGGCCGATCTACCCGACAGGCTCTCGATGCCGTGGTAGCAGCATCGGGCCTCAGCCACGGGCGGCCTCCCCGCCGGACAACACCCTAGAATCTTCTTACACCCAAACCGAACCCGCCAGGCGATTTTGGCCGCTGCCTTGCTCTCCCCCCCGAGCAAGGCAGCGGCACTCGTCTTCCCGCACACATGATTCAATCCCCTTGGAAAGAATGGGAAAAACAACATACAAGCCACGGCACGTTCCTTGTGCCGAGGGGTTTGGTTGTTTTCACAGGTAAGAACCCACGGCAAGTCAAAGTACGGATTTGCCGTGGTTACCCGCTCGGGAGCACCCCTGACGGGCTATGGAAATTCAAGCTCCAAAAGCGTCACGCTGTAAGGGTCGAAGGTGCAATCAAATTCCCCGCCTCGTACGGAAGCTGCGTGCGAGACCGTCTTTACGCGCTCGGGGTCGTCGTGGGTGTTCATAACCTCGGAATCGAGCGCGTGCTCACGGTCCTCGACTGTAAATACCCGCCCGCCGCCTACTGCTGAAGGAAAACTGTCCAGGCGAAAATGCAGCGCCAGGGGTTGCCCCGTCGAGTTGACGCCGTAGACACGCAGTGTCTTCCCATCCTTACTTATCGTGGCGCTCAGGTCCGGCTCCTGCAGATACCAGGGCAGACGAGAGGATCGTTCGATCCGGAGCGGATAGGTACCTGCCGAACGCTGGTAGAACTGCTGAGAATAATATGTGGGCGTCAAGTACAACCAACCCGGTCCAGGCTGAATCACCCCGGAACCGAAACTGTCCGACAGATTCGACCGAACCGCAATCTCCACCGCATCCGCATAGCGGTGGAGCAGGTTCTGGTAGCGGGAGCAGCTTAGGGCGTTCCCAAGAGTCTCGAGCATTCCCCGCCTCAGGCCAAATTCGCCTCCCGTGGTGTTCCACTCCGTAACGGCAACACGTACGTCCTTTCCTCTTGCGTACTTCTGGATTTGCTCGCGGAGAGTGTCGAAGTCGTGCGCCTTCCCTTGGAGATCGCCACACTCGTAGTGATGCGGGCAGAGGTAATCCAGGTAGCCGCCGCCTTCGCGAAGCGTTTCGGACGAGGGATAGGACGAGAGGACCTTTATGGTCGGATCAACTTTGCGCATGGCTTCGGCAAATGCTTTGACGGAGGCGTCGTACTTTGGGCCGCCAACCTCGTTGCCGATCTGCCAGTATTTCACGTGATAGGGCTCGGGATGGCCGTTCCGGGCTCTTATCCTGCCCCAGCGCGTTTCCTCGCCGCCGTTGAAATACTCAACCTCGGCCGCAGCATCGCGCGGGGTCTTCCCGGTCCAGCGAACGCAGATCAAAGGTTCAGCACCCACATAGCGGCAAAGCTGGATGAATTCCTCGACTCCCACGAGGTTCGGCTCGAGGCCGCCCCAAGGGGTTGTGTAAGGGGCACGCTCGTCCCACGGGCCAATGCATTGGTCCCACTCGAAAACTTCCATCGTGCTACCACCAAACCGGATCACGCCCGGCTGCATCGCCTTGAGCGCCGCCACCACGTCGGGACGCCAGATGCCCAGCACCGCGTCCTCGCCGATCAGGTAAATTCGGTCGAGCCAAAGCGTGCCCGGACCTGCGAATTCGATGTTGAGCGTAGCGTTCTCCAAGGTGCGGGTGGCCGTCAGCGTGGCTTCTGCGGACTGCCACTTTGCTCCGGCGTGTCCGAGAGGGGCCGGACCCGCCACCACGCCGCCTCCGCCGCGCAATGACGCCCAAACTTCTACATCTCCTTGGCTTCGCATGTGCAGGTGAAGCCGATAACCAAGGCCTTCCTGCAAATAGAAACCGTCTTGCGAGATTCCCGCTCTTGCCCGCACCGGAAGCGCGATTTTTTGCGACCTCTTTCCATTGAACGGATTCCCGGTGTCGAGGGAATAGGTCGCCAGATGCACGGCGCCGTCTGGGTACCAGGGCCGAGATGGCTTATCGGTTTCCCGCTTGTAAGTGACCTTCCAAGCTGGTTCGTCCTCAAAGCTGGTTGAAGCCACCTGCTGCGCAATCATGGAGGGAATCAAATGGCATAGGACCTCAATGAACTGCCCGCCCTGCTTGAGATCAATCGGTTGCCGACTGAGCTTCTGAAAACGGATCTGGACTTCCTCGGCGGTTGCGGTTCGACTTCGCTCGCCGCCCTGAGCTTGTCGAAGGGGGGACGGGAGTTCTTCCAGGCTGACTCCGTCGAACCAGACTTTCCCTGTCCCCTGCCAGGGTCCCACCAGAGCGATGCTGACACGGCCCGGCGAAGGAACGCGGAAGATGACTTCTTCCTGCTGCCAAGGTGCAGTTCCTGAAGTGCTGGGACTCTCGCCCTGGCTGCCTGCGGGTGTCTGGATCTCGATTCGGCCGCCCGGCCGACCTTGATTCGCGGGCGCCAACAGGTTTCGCTTGACCCAAGCCTTCGCGCGCCACAGAGATCCCACCGGCAGGAAAATCTCCTGGGTTAAAGCCACATCCGCCGGTTGGTCTGCCTCCAGGAGAAGGGATTGTTTCCCCTCTTTGAATTCGCTTCGATCCGTACGAATAGAAACGCCGGCAGTCTTCGAAGCCGATACTTTCCAACCTGGCACTTCACCTTGAACCCGCTGCGCCGCCTCGAACCCAGGATTCTGAAGTGCAGAGACGCTGGCAGCCACGAGGAAGAGACAAACCGAAAACATTGTTGCTCCATCTCCAATGGGGGTAGCGCAGAGTTGTCGTTCAATCCGTCAGCCGACGGACGGTTCTTACTGATCCCACAACCCTGCCTGCGGCAGGCAGGCAAAAGCCGCAGACTTACGGTTCGACTTTCGCTCACCGTCCCGAGCGAGAGTCGAGGGACAAAACGAGTCTGCGCTACATCTTGCGAGCCAAAGCCGGGCGGTATGGTAGCTGGCACTGTGTCCAGCTTCGCGTCCGTGCGAGCCCGCAGCACTTATAAAGGAGTGGACTCAGGAACTCAAGAAGATTCGGGACTTACTTCGCGAAGTATGGGCGAGGCGGCGCCTCGCCGGTGCAAATCGTTTCAATCCTCCCCGCCGCGAGCGGTGGCCGTTGCGTATGCCGTCTACCGTCTACCATTCTTGTGCCCTGTCGCTAGTGTCCTGAGTCAGAAGTTAGCTGACAAAGTCCTCCCGATGCGGGTGGCTGTTTCACAGCCCCGGCAGGGGTCCCGCAAGGCGGGATATCCCAGGGTGCCAGCCCTGGGGGAACAGCCCTCACTCTGCAAGTGGATCAAAAAACCCGGGGTCCCCCAGGACTGATTTCGATTTCGACAGGCCCGATCAGGCCGGATACCGCGGAGCCTCGATACCACGTAGGGATCGTTTGGTAGTGGTTCGCAAGGGTGTTAAAGATCAAGGCCTCGATCTTGTTAGCCCCCACCCTCACAAACGGCGACATGTCTATCTTCCAGGGAGGGGCCAGCCGGATGCCTGCCAAGTGCCCGTTGATGTGCAGCTCCACACTGCCTGCGACGGTTCCGAGATTCAACCAGACGCGTTTACCTTTTGCGCTCGCCGGAATTTCGATCGTTTTGCGGTACCAAGCGCCGCCGGAGTAGCTCGAAAGGCCGTCGATTTGCGACCAGTCGCCTGCCGCCATCTCACCCGGTCCGCAATCGAGGAAGACCGGTTCCGCAATGGCCGCTCCCGCATACCACCCACGCTCTTGCTCGATTCGAATCGCAACCTTTACCGGAGCGGCAGGAGGACGCCGAAGGGTTGCCCGGTACTCACAGGTGCCGTCGTTTAGCCGGTTCGCAACCGCCAGAGTGACCGCTAATCCGTCGGCCCAGACCTGCAGTTGGCCGCGAGCAATAATTTTCATCGCGCGCAATCCCGGCGGCGCCATGAACCTGTACCATCCCGCGGGCCGGGCAGTTTGGGAGCGCGTATCGAATGCCAGTATGCCGGGGCGGTTATACCACGCGCTGGCGAGAGGATAAGTCTGCTTCCACTCGGGTGGGCTGGCTGGATCGGCGAACAGGAAATAGCCGCAGCCAGGTTTGTCATATCGAAGCAGGAGCGGATTCGATCCGGATTTGAGCGCTGCGGAAGTAACGGCGGGCGCGAGGCGGACGCCGTTCACCCACACGGCCGCGGGTGTATCGCCGCCCTGCAGCATACGGGCCTCCAGATCGTGCGGCGCTGCGACCGCGGTCCAAAGATAGTAGCGCGTGCCGCTGCTTTCGGGCACGTATAGGGTGGCAGTAGGTACCGAAATGGTACGGCTAGTGAGATTCGTGGGGATCATAGTCCCGAGACCAATGAGGTCGTCCGGCACCTGTTCTTTCAGCCCGTGATAGCCCTGGTGTCCAGGGTCGTTCTCAATACCCCAGCGCATGGAGAACTCATATGGCTGCCAGCGGTATTGTTTGCCGCCCACCATGACCGGAACCGATGGATCGACCCCGGCCAATCCGGACAGGCGCGCGTCTAATTCCGCGGGATCTGCATCCGCCGGGAGGGGCCCAAGTTTCCAGAAGCGGGGTCCATACGAATACGTGGTCTGGGCCCAGGCGGAGTCGTCGATTCGCGGATCACTCCTATCCTCGGTCGCGGAGGTCTCATCGGCATAACGGAACCGGCGTGCCTCGGCCCCAATCACCGGATCGGTGGCGGGCAGCCGGAAATCGCCGAACCGGTTATCCAGAGTCGGCTTCAACTCAAATTCCCAAACCCCCTCGACGGGCAACGACACCGGTTTCTGGACGGTCACGTTCTGAACGATCTGTACTTTTCCCGGGCTGAAGACGATGAGCTGCGCCTCGGTGTTTTCGAACGGCATGCGCACACGAGTTATCCCAGCCGATTGGGCGATCACCGGCAGCGGCGACGCCGCCCCGGTCCACGGATCCCACAATTCCACCTTGCCAGTGGCGCGGAACTCACACTCGGAGCCTTGCCCGGCCCCATAAACCATATAGATATCCCGCGGCCCCACCTTTTGATGCAGGGCATTGGGGCTGGCGGTGTTCGATGACCGGCAAATGAAATCGCGCGGAAAAGCAGCGTTGATGAGGTGTTCCACCTCTTCGACAGTCTGCACATGGGACCCGGGGCTGCCAAAAATCTCCCGGACCATGCGGTTGAGGGTGGCGTCTTCGCCTCCCATCCGGTCGCTGGCCTCCGGCAGAGCGCCCACGCCGATCACGATGCCCCCTTTGCGCTTGAACTCCAGCGCCTTTTCCAGGGTGGAGTACCGGACGGCGCGCATGGCGGGGAGCACGAGCACACGGTATGCCTCTCCGGAGACTTTCAGTTGCCTGTCGTCAACGGTTGCCCGGGCCAGCGACTCAAAATCCATAAAATCGAAGTCGATGCCCTTGCCGTAGATGTGCCGGGCCAGATTGAAAGCCATATCTACCGATTCCTTGCCGCCCAGTCCCGACTCCACCGCGGCGACCGGATAAAGAATGGCAACGTCCGCGCGGTGATATCCTTGGCTCAGCACATACGACATCCGTTCCACGGCGCGCAGGAACTCGCCCAGGTGATTCCAATACGGCATACGGAAGTGATTACAGGGAGGCGCCCATTCCCACCAACCGCCATGGGTCGTGTAATAGAGCCCGTGAAGCGTCAGCAGGTTTTTCCCCTGGACGAAATTGCGCCAGGTGGCATCCACCAACTGCGCGCTCGTGGTGCCCCATCCGCTGCCGTAGTAGCCTTCCAGCCAGCAGCGCTGTCGTTGATAGAGATGGGCGATGGAACTGGCCACTTTGTTCTTGATCACGTTGGAATGGAGTCCGGGCTGGTCGTTGCCAGGCGCCGTCATCCATCGCTGCGTACGAAAGTAGTCGCCGAACTCGGTAACGTTCTCGCCTCTCCAGCCGTGATCACAGCCGTACAGCATGCCACGGCTGCGATGCCACTCGTAAAGCGGGCGGAAGTAATTCTCTTCCTCCAGAGATACCATCACATCGGAGTAGTCCAGCCGCAGCTTCGGCGACTTCGGGCCTATGTCCTCAAACAACCCTGGCAGTTCCGGAACGATGTCGTATCCTTTCCGCCGGCGGAATTCATCGGCGAAGGACCGGTTCCATAACCAGCCCTGGACTCCGAAAGACAGTTCATCGGAGAAAAAGAAGTCAAGCCCTCGTCCGCTTTCGCCGGGATTGTGGTCTTCAAAGCGCTGGAAAAATTTCGCGATCATCTGTTTCCCGCTGAGCGGATGCATGGGATCCAGGGAGACCGGTTCCGGTCCGGCGAGGACCTCAATGACCCGCCAGTTGCCCTGCGGCACTTGCCAGCGCAACTGCCCGCCGGAGATGTAAGGACGCAGGTCGATCCCGGAGCCCGGCACCACGTTCCTCTCGCGCAGCTTGTAGGCGACCGCGGTGAGCAACGTGGAAGCTGCCTCGAACGCGCAGATTTGAGGGCCGGAGCAGTCATGAATTCGGTGCTTGAGAACAGCCCCATGTGTCTCGGGAAACTCCTGCAGAATCTCATCTGTGTACCAGCCGCTTCCCGCCCAGCCGAGCGTATAATCGCTCAGGCTGGCGGCCATGCCGCGCTGCTTCGCCTGTTTCAGAAACCATCCGAAAAGGTTCCACCAGTCGGCCGAAAACAGCGGCGGATCACTGGGTATCGTCAGCATGGACCGCGGTCCGCCCTTGTCAGTGTGCGCATAGTTGACCTGCAAAGCCGTGATTCCCTTGCCGGCCAGTTGATCTAACTGCCATAAGATCCGCTCCTTGGTGAGCGGATCGCCCACCCACCAGTAAAACGCCACCTCGCCGTAGCCGGCCGGCGGGTGCTGAAAGCCCGGCCACACGTCAAGATGCTGATCGCGGCTCGGAAACCCCACCGCACCCACCGGGGCCGGCCGTTGCTTTGCCGGATCACTGAAATCTAAGTCGCCGGCTCGCAATGCCGAGGCGGAAAGCAGGATAACGACGGTTGCCAGGCGCGGCCACCGATGGCTCATACGTCCTCCTCGTAACTCCTCGCGCTCTTTCGCTGCTGAAAACCAAACTCTACCACATCCACGGCGGCGACCAACTCGCGGCTAAGTCGCGGCACTGCACCGCTGGTAGGGCCGGGGCTTGCCCCGGCCTAGGCCGCCCGTCAGTTGACGGGCGGCCCTACACAGGGATGCACCCTCAGCCGGTAGCGCAGCACGGGCCCAGGCCACCACCCAAGGACTTACGGGTTGACAACTGACCCGTACAAACCCTCTATTCATGCCCCTCCCAAAGGGTAAGCCGAAAAATATTTGCTAAGAAAACAAGAAATCACGATATTGCATTGCGGAGTTGTGCTCCAACTCTGCGGTTCTTCCTTGTCCCCGGCCGAAAAGCCGCAGTCCGTCAGCTGACGGACTGCGCTACGTCTGCCAAAATCTATCAAGGTGGGCGAGAGTCTGCCTTAAAATTTCCATCCGTGTCTAGAGGAGCGAACCTGAGATAGTGACGCATTTTGGTTTTGTAGCGCCGGGCGGAACCTGTCCCGATGAAATCGGGAGCCCGGCATGTCCGCCCCGGCTCGTGCCGGGAACGGGCCGGGGTGCCGCCCTGAAGGGCGGCGCTACATCAAAATGAGTCACTACCGAACCTGACCGGAGTGCGACATACAAGTGAGGACTGCGTAACTCGGAAGTACGCTGTGTCGGAGAATCCCTCGATGGTGGGCGTTTACCAGTACGAGGAAAGTTTGGCGGTGCGCCGCGGCGGCGCATCATTCGGGAACTGGCCGAGCCGCCGACCACGACAATGCCGAACAGCTCCTACTCGACCTGGCTCTTGCGAACGAGCGACCGCAGCCGACGCGGGAATTTGTAAAGCAAGCGCAGGGGAGTCATCAGTCGTCAGTTTTCAGTCGTCAGCGGAATTTCGTCCATGGTCCATCATCAGAAGCAAGTTGAAAGTCGAAGGGCGAAAGTTGAAAGGTCAGGGATGAGTTAGCCTCGCGTCTACGTTTGACTTTCGACTTTAAACTTTGGATCTTTTTCTCTGCGCGTCACTCTGCGCTTGCCCCCAGCGCCTCGAGGTCGGCCTTGTCTTGTGCCCGCCCGGTCAGCCGCTTGTTTCGAATCAGCGCCTGCCGGCTGATGAAGTTTACCGGGGTTCCTTCCACATCGGCTTCAACTCGATCTGCCCAGGCCTCGTCGAAGGATACACCTGTGATAGAGGTGAGGAGGTCGATGCGGTTCGGCGGCACACCTAGCTGGATCACGCGATAGGCTTCGTCAAAATCCGCGGCTTTCAAACCCAGAGCAGCAAATCCGAAGGCTGCCAGTGCGGACTCCAGCCGCTTGGCATTCTCGGGGGAGTTGCGGATCAAGACGTCCAGGTCGCCGGTGTAGCGCGGGAATCCATGGTAGGCCAGCGCCACCGCACCCACAATCACATACTCAACTCCGCTTGAGTTGAGCGATTCGATAAACGCGCGCCAGTCTTCCGGAAGCGGCATGGCCCTCCTTGTGTACCAGAGCCCGAAGCTGAAACAGAATCTCCAGCCGCTCGGCGGACGAGAGCCGGCGGTAATAGTCGCGCGCGGCCTCTTCGGCCTCGCGAAAAGTCCGGAACTTGGCAACGACACGCTGCATCGATCTATTCTACGCGCTGGCGCCCGTAGATCCTATTGCAGAACAGTGGTCCCAGTAATCCCTCAGTTTCCGGTGGCGTGCCGGGCTCCCGATTTCATCGGGACAGGTTCCGCCCGGCGCGACGCGCGTTACCACCGCAGACTGAGGGATTACTGGTCCCAGTGGTGAGGAGGCGTCAGAATCTCGGAGTCACCCCTCCCGATACGGCAACTTGTAAAACCAGCGCATAATTGCAGTCTTCAGTTATCAGTTTTCAGTCGTCAGCGGAATTTCGTCCGTGGTCCATCGCCAGAAGCAAGTTGAAAGTCGAAGGTCGAAAGTTGAAGGGTGAGCGATGACCTGGCCTCGCGTCTACGTTTGACTTTCGACTTTCAACTTTGGACCTTTTTCTCCGCTCGTCACTCGTCACTCGTCACTTGTCACTGCTACTCGTATCTCAGCGCCACCATCGGGTCCACCTTCAGAGCGCGTCGTGCCGGAACATAACTGGCCAGAAGCGCGACTGCCGCGAGAACGATCGGGATGCCGACGAAACTCAGCGGATCAATCGGCCGGACTTGGTAGAGCAAACTTGTGATGAGGCCAGCCAGCGCGAGCGCCACCGCCAGGCCCACGGTTATTCCAGCCAACACCCAAACCAGCTCTTGTCCCAAAACCAACCTCATAACGTCACGCCGCGCTGCACCCAGCGCCACGCGCACGCCAATCTCATGCGTCCGCTGCGTGACCGAATACGACATCACGCCGTAAATCCCGGCCGTTGCCAGAATCAGGGCGATGGCTGCGAACGTTCCCAGCAGCAGGGTCCGGAACCGAGGCTCCGCTACTGAGTCCGAGACCAGTTCGTCCATCGAGTGGATGCCATACACGGGGATATCCTTGTTCAGCGCATGAACCGCATGCTTGACCTCGGCCAGCAGAGCGAGGCGGGGCGTTCGGGAGCGGATAACCACGTTCGTGTGATCTGACGGGCTCTGCGCGTAGGGGACGTACATGGTCGGGGAGGGTCGACTCGCGAGCGCGTGATGACGCACGTCTCCTACCACCCCGACAATCTGACAGCGGAAGGGTTCGCCGCGATCGATGGTGAGGTGCTGGCCGAGTGGATTCTGCTTGGAGAAGTACTTGCTCGCGAAACTTCGGTTGACGATGACAACTTTGGGTGCGCTCTCATTGTCAGATTCGCTGAAGTACCGGCCCTGGATGAGAGGGACACCCATAGCCTTGAAGTAGTCGCAGCTCACCAGACGCTGGTCTTCGTCAGGGCGATTACTGGGTTCGACGGGGGGCCGCCCCTCAATCGTGAAGTAGGTGTCATTATCCTGACCACTCAAAGGCAGCTCCGAGATCAGACCTGCGTACTGGACTCCAGGCAGTGCTTGCAGCCGCTTCAGCAATTGGCTGAAGAATACAGCTCCTTTGGGCAGGTCGCTCCGACTCGTAGCTGGCCACGATAGCCGCACGCTGATCACACCCGTTGGATTAAATCCGGGGTCGACGTTTTGAAGCCGCGCAAAGCTGTGGATCAGCACACCTGCGCCGATCAGCAAAACCAGTGAGATCGCAACCTCGGCCGCCACCAGGGCGTGGTGAAGCCGCTGATGCGAGCGGCCCGGCGAGCCGCTCCGACCGCCCTCCTTGAGGGTCTTCGTAACTTCGAGCTTCGACGCTCTCCGGGCAGGAGCTAGGCCGAAAACCATGCCGGTCAGGATCGAGAGGGCGGCGGTGAAAGCCAGCGCGCGGAGGTCCAGGTGCACTTGATCGAGCCGCGGAATATTAACGACGTTCATCGCGATCAAAACGCGCAGCCCCCCGACGGCCAGCAGCACCCCGAGCGCTCCACCGAGCAAGCCGAGCAGCACGCTCTCAGTGAGCAACTGCCTCATCAGCCGGCCGCCGCTCGCGCCCAGACTGCTGCGAACAGCTATTTCTTTCTGCCGCGCGGTGGCCCGGGCCAGCAACAAGTGGGCGACATTCGCGCAGGCGATCAGCAGGACGAAGCCGACCGAGGTCATGAGCAGCGTGAGCGTCGGGCGCATGTCACCCACCAGCCTTTCCTTCAGCAGGACCGGCTTGACGCCGTAACTGGTGTTCGAGTCCGGATACAGTTTCTCGAGGGTCAGACAGATGGAGGTCATTTCAGCCTGTGCCTGACCGATGCTAACCCCTGGCTTCAAGCGCCCGATCGCCCGAATAAAGTGGAAGCGCCGAACCTGCATCTCAGCGAACTTGAAGGGCAGGGGATTCCAGAGCAGCGCTTCTTTGGGAAACCCGAAGCCGGCCGGCATCACGCCGACGATCGTCATGCCCTTGCCGTCGAGGTTCATCGTCTTGCCTATGACATTGGGATCTCCCCCGAAACGGGCTTGCCACAAGCCGTAGCTGAGCACGACAACTTGCGGCCACTGCACCTCCTCGTCGTCCGGCGCGATGGTTCGGCCCAGAACCGGCTTGATGCCGAGCGTCTCGAAGAATCCTGCGGAGACTGAAGCCAACGGGACGCGCTCCGGCTCTCCGCTCCCCGTCAGCGCGCTGTCTATCCGCATGAAGGCAGCCACGTGCTCGAACCCGGTGCTCCGGGCACGGTAGTCGAGGAAGTCCGGCGCAGAAATGGCGCCACCGAACAGTTGACCGGTGCGCAAGCTCGCGGGCCACAGCCAAACCAGGCGGTCCGGCTCGGGATAAGGCAGTGGGCGGAGGAGCACGCCGTTGATGACGCTGAACACCGCCGTGTTGGCCCCGATGCCCAGCCCAAGCGCCAATGCGGCGACGGCCGTGAAGCCGGGGCCGCGCCGTAACTGCCGAAATCCATAACGCATGTCCTGAAGGAAATCCTCGATCAAACTTACTCTCCACATATCGCGGCACTCTTCCTTGATTTGCTCCACCCCGCCTAGTTCGCGCAACGCTGCATAACGGGCTTCCTCTGGGGTCATCCCTTTTGCGACCTTCTCCTCCATCAGTTTTTGCAGGTGGAAGCGGAGTTCGTCGGTCAGTTCCTGCTCGACCCGGCGCTTACGGAAGAGTGACCGGAGGCGAAGCGGCAACTTGTATATCCAGCGCATGGTCTTAGCTCTTAGCTGTCAGCCATCAGCTTTCAGCATTCAGCACCCACCTATCGGCCTTCAGCTCATAGAGATCAGAAGTACCCCGGCCAACCGGGATTTGCCTGAAAGCTGACCGCTGACTGCTGATCGCTGATGGCTTCATTTACGACGCTTCCAGCACCAAGCCAATCGCCGCAGAGAGCCGCTGCCAGTTGGCTTGCTCGTGCTCCAGACACTTGCGTCCCGCCGGGGTGAGTGAATAGAACTTGGCGCGGCGATTGTTGTCAGACTCGCCCCACCTCGCCCGGATCCACCCGCTCTGCTCAAGGCGATGCAGAGCGGGGTAGAGGGCCCCCTGGTTTACTTGGAGTACTTCCTTCGACACCTGCCGAATACGCTGGGCAATCCCCCAGCCGTGCATGGGTTCAAGCGCGAGGGTCTTTAGGATCAGAAGGTCCAACGTGCCCTGGACCAGGTCAGTCGGTTTGCTCATGCTCACTCCCCTCAGTTATCGACAGTCACTCTACACCTTTCCTTGTCAATAATCCACAGGAAGATTGGAATACAGACTGGACCTTCGTACGCTTTGACTGAGGGCGAGGGTGGAAGGCTAATCCTGAGTGCGACTAACTTGTCGATGGGGTTGCACTCACATGCATTGTTCTTCTTCAGGTGGAGGGCTGCGTTCCGGTCATCGCTGGCGTTATCCCCGATAACACCGCTGACGCCATCCGTATCGCCATCATGGGCCAGCACCTCAAACCTGCTCGTGCGCCTCCCGTCTTCTGCCTCCTGAGCCCTCAGTTTGGTAGCGTGGAATTGTTTTCGAACTCCGCCCTGGACCATGCGGTTCGGGGCTCTGCGGCTCTTAACGCCGGGGAAAGCCGCAGTCTTCAAGAACAGAGCTGGGCTAACTGCTTCTTAATGTCTGCGAACGGCCGAATCATAGGGGCATCTCTCGTGGGTGGCCATGAGGGCAGGGACGAGGCCTGCTCCTACATCTACTCCCCATGGGAGATGCCCAGTCCCGCGCAGATCTCAATAAGCGCATCTTTGAGGTGAGTATGCGTTCCGGCCCAGACCGGCTTGCATTCGCTCAGGGTCCCTTGGCCCGTCCATAGTTTGACAGCGAATGCCAGGCAAGTCGGTACGCCGCAACCCTTGCAATTGGTTCGGGGCAGCCGCTTATAGATTTCGAGTGCTGGGGGTTTCTGTCTCATTTGGTAGGAGGGAGTGGTCTCACCCCGGCGGGCCCATACTTGATTGGTGCGGCGGCGAATCGCTTCAAGCACACGCCATACGTCCACGATCTCGTCCGCCTTGGCGATGGCGATCCGGTGGGGATACAACGTCACAATCCTGTAGTTCTCCATGAAGGTAAGATTCGGAGCGATCGGGTTGTAGCGCGCCTCGCGCATCTCGGCATTCAGATAAGGGAAGACGTCGGTTAGGTCACCGGAAATATGGGCGATAATTCGGACCTTTGTCTCATCTGCCACACAAATGGCGAGAATCATTACGGCAACTTTGCCAAATACATCCTCGAGGAAGGTTGGTGGTTCCTCTTCCGGCATCGACATCACCGCCGGCCGATAATCCACCCAGCCCGAGCAGATGAGATCTCCTGCCTCTCGTCGCGCCAACTCGAAGCGCACTTCCGAGTCCACGACCAGAGCGGGCACTGCAACCAGCTCGTACCCGCGCGAGGGCGTGACCACCCCGTAAGGGAGACTCTGGCTCTCCAAGAATGCCTTCGCCTTCAGGAACTCCGTTCTCCTCGGAAATGTGGCGACGAGCAGGCCACTCATCGTATTTATGCCTGTCCCGTGCTGAGACGGATTCCCCTGCTGCCGGAATCCAGCGCTTGGATGTGGGAGAGCATGGGAATCTCCTCCCAGTGTGCTTCCTTGGTTATGGGAAACCAATGGCGTGTTCGGTTACAAGCCGCGCAGACGGAGAGCATCACGGGGACCTCGACCAGAACGCCCACGACTGTAGCGCGAGCGGCACCTGAGGCCAGGCCGAAAAGCGCGATGGCAGTTGCGACTGCCAGTTCAACAAAGTTGTTCGTACCAATCAAAGCCCCCGGCCCAGCGACGACGGCACCGGGGACGAATTCCTCTTCACGAAGCAGTCGAATGCCCATCAACCGCCCACGCGGGTTTGCACCGGTTGCGGCTCCTTCCATCCTGTCGGCTCGACCCAGACCCAGCGGCGCTGAAAGTAAAGTGCGACGTTGACTAGGCTGATCAACACTGGCACCTCGACCAATGGCCCTATCACCGCCGCAAAGGCGGCGCCAGACTGTATGCCGAAGACCGCCACCGCTACGGCGATGGCCAACTCAAAGTTGTTACTCGCCGCCGTAAACGAGAGCGTCGCGGTCTTGGCGTAGTCCGCCCCGAGTCGGTGACTCATCCAGAAACTCACCAGAAACATGATGACAAAGTACACGAGCAACGGGACGGCGATGCGGAGCACGTCGAGGGGAATCCGCACGATCAGATTACCCTTGAGGCTGAACATGACGAAAATAGTAAACAGGAGCGCAATCAGCGTGATGGGACTAATCCGGGGGATGAAACTCTTCTCATACCAGACTTTGCCCTTCGTCTTGACCAAGGTCAGGCGTGTCAGCATACCGGCCAGAAAGGGGACGCCCAGGTAAATGAAAACACTCTTGGCAATCTGCCCCATGCTGACCTGCACCAAATGGCCCTGCAGGCCGAAGAAGGGGGGCAACACGCTGATGAACACATAAGCATAGAAACTGTAGAACAGCACCTGGAAGATACTATTGAACGCGACCAAGCCCGCCGCGTATTCGCTGTCGCCTCCCGCCAGTTCGTTCCAGACGATGACCATGGCGATGCAGCGCGCCAAGCCAATCATAATCAGCCCAACCATGTATTCCGGGTACCCCCGCAGGAAGACAATCGCCAGAGCAAACATCAGAACCGGCCCGACAATCCAGTTCTGCACCAAGGAGAGTCCCAGGATCTTCCAATTCCGGAACACATCTCCCAGTTCTTCGTATTTCACCTTGGCGAGCGGCGGATACATCATCAGGATCAAGCCGATGGCAATGGGGATGTTGGTGGTTCCGACTTGAAAACGATCGATGAAGCTCCCCATCCCAGGGATCAAATAGCCTGCCCCTACCCCGACGCCCATCGCCAGGAAGATCCACAGGGTCAGGTAACGATCCAGAAACGAAAGTTGCTTGGCGATGCTCGATGGCATGAACAGCTCTCCTCTCTTCTTGCATCTGCGACGCGAGGTTTCTCCTGACGATTCAAACTAAAGCGTTCGCCACCCAAGTGGTCACTTCGGCTGCCGTAGGAATGCGCCCGGCGCACACGACTTTTTCATTGATGACCAGTCCGGGCGTCGCCAGGATCCGATATTTATTGATCTCAGGGATTTCAGTTACTTTCTCAATCTGCGCCTGCACGTTCAGGTAATTCACTGCCTGCTGCGCAATCGCTGCCACCTTCACGCAGTTCGCGCAACCCGGGCCAAGCACTTTGATCGACAACATCGAAGCCTCCCTATTCAGTCTTGCCAGCGATAACTTTGTCTTTACGAAACCACATCGACCACCGGATCAATCCGGACCTCCGATTTGATCGAATTGGCGACAAGACTGTATTTCTGCGCTGATTCCAGCGCACGCCGCGCGCGCCTCTCGACAGATGATCTCTCCTCGTTTGTGGCGCGGAGTACGATCCTGGGCCGGAGCGTGACCGAGGTAAAGATCTCCCTCCGGTCCAACTCAATGAGCTTGGTGCCCTCCGCCTCGCACTCGTAGGACACCAGATCCAGCTTGAACCGCTCCGTTGTCCAGAGAAACATCAGCGTGATGCAGGTATTGACCGCCGCCACGAAGGCGTCTTCAGGGGTTAAAACACCGGGATGCCCCTGCACGTCGGGTGGGGCCGAAAAATCCATCTCCGGCCCGTTGCCCATCTGGATGTGACCCCAGTGTCCACCTTTCCATGTAACCCGAGTGTGATAGGTGGCAGTCCGCGACATCAATGGTCCCTCCTACAGAATGCGCTGTACTCCTGGAGAAGCGCCTGGGCATAAGAGGTCTCATCTGCATCCGAGATCACGTTGTAGATTTTCACCGCCCGCAAGAGGTCGTCTTTCGTGGAATCGTCAGGTAACTTCCCCACCTCCCGAAACTGGGCAAAGATCAGCGGAAGCGCAACGAATGTGACCTCCCGTCCGGCCACATGCAAAGTCGTGACAGGAATACTCGAGCTACACGAGCAAGTGGCTTGTCGGGATTGGGATTCTTCCTGGGGCGCGGGGCCATCGACTGGCAGGCCGCTCCGGCGATCCCCTTTGAGATCCAGCAGTTGGTCCACGTGACAGGCAATTTGAGCGGCAACATCATTCACGACCTGCATCCCCGTCTCATTTAATTGTCGCGCGCTGCCCAGGTCGGAGGAGCCTATGGAGGCTGCTTCATTGACGACGATGCTGATTGCCGGTTTGCCGCTATACATCTCCGTGCCGCGAGCAGCGCAGCGCTTTTCGCAACCGTCCACGGCGACCGTCGGGTAGAAGCGGGCGAATGTGCGGTCTCCTTCACCCCCGGCAAGAAACAGCGGCAGGCAAATCGTTACTGTCTCGTGAGGACGCAGCGACTCCAGCACCTTGAGTGCTGCCAAGCGGGTCACCGTGCCTTCGGGACTCTCCTCCCCCGAGCACGCGATGATGCCCACCTTTCTCTTAGGTAGCTCAGGCATGGCTGACCTCTCCTGTCATGCCATTGACCAACTCCTGAACCTCTTCGGCCAAGACTCGGGCCAGCTTGTGCCCGTTCGCGTCGAGTTCGGCGATGCCGGAAGGCTTGAGATTGCGATGGCTGCGAAACACGTCCAGAACCTGCACTCGGTGTGCAACCGTGCCTCCTGAGTTGGCGACGACCTTGGCCGCACAGGCGAGCTGACAGCCATCAATCGTAATGGCCTCAGTTCCTGCCAACGTCGAGCGGGCCTCATCTTCGCCCAGTACCAGCAAAGCAACGGGGACCAGCATCGTCTTTTCGGGACAAAGGTCCTCAGTCACCACGTAGGCCCCCTCACGCGCCACGGTCCCGTAGCTCTTGCCAATCCCGCTGCAAGGCACAATAAGGACTTTCTCTTTCACCTCTTCATCTCCTCTGCGGCCTGACCCTTGACCAGTGCAAGATATGTCTCGGCATCGAGCAAGTAGGCGCGGTCGTTCTCCCAATCGCTGAGTTCCACGACTGCCAGCCAGCCCTTGCCATAAGGGTCCTGGTTGATGAGCTCGGGCGCTTCCGCCAGGGAAAGATTGACTTCCACAATCGTTCCATTGACTGGGGAGGGGACGCTGACATTGACCTTCACGGTCTCAACCTCGGCGAACGCGTCGCCCCGTTCGAGGTCCGTTCCATCTGGCTTGATATTTGCGAAGGCGACATCCCCGCTGGACTGCTGGGCAAAGTCCGACAGCCCCAGCCGAGCACGGTTGCCTTCGAGCTTTACCCAAACGCCCGCGTCGCTGTAGGACAGCCCCTTTGGAACGCGAAAGGTGAACTTGTCGACAGTTACTTTCAGAATCTCTCCAGGCATGCTTTGCTCCCAGGAAGAACCACCAACGCGCTTCGACCGGCGCACGGTTAGTTGTCTGTAACGCCGCTCAAAGCGGGCCTGCTGGTTCTGATGGGCGGTGGAACGGCACACGCGCCTCTCGCCATGGCATCCCGTAGCTGCTTCAGATCGTTTTCCAGCACGCTCTTGCCCTCGAACGCCTTTCGCAGGAACTCGAGAAGAGCCTTCAGGTCGGCCTTGTCCTCCTCCACCACGCGGTAGAACACGCGTAGCCCGTCGCGCCGATCCAGGACCAAGCCCGAATGCTTCAAGTAATTCAGGTGCCGGGAAATAGTCGGTTGAGAGGCATCCAAAATGCGCTGGATATCGCAGACGCATAACTCGCCGTGGAGAAGCAGGTTCATAATCCTTAGGCGAGTTACGTCGGAGAGTCCCCTGAAATAGCCTTCTAATTCCCTCATTGTACCCCCTTGCTATATTCGTCCATGTGCATATACAATACCAAAGATTGAGGGCAACAGGGCTGTTTTTTGTGCCGAAAACAGACGAAGAGTCTGGCTTCGGGGAATCCGATGGGGATATTGCCTCACCTGCGCACTCAGCCCCGTGGGGGTGGCTCAACTGGCAGTTTATTGAGCAGCGAGAGAAACCCATGATCAAGCCGAAGGTTCTGTTTGTCTGTACCGGCAACTCGGCACGCAGTCAGATGGCGGAAGGGATTCTGCGTAACCTCGGTAAGGGGAGGATCGAGGCCTATAGCGCCGGGACTCACCCTTCTCAAGTAAACCCACTGGCTATTGAGGTCATGAAGGAAATCGGCATGGATATTTCAAGCCATCGCTCAAAGTCCGTCGACGAATTCACCGGCCAGCACTTCGATGTAGTGATTACGGTTTGCGACAAAGCCCGAGAGAGCTGTCCTATCTTTCCAGCCAAGACGCATCGCCTCCATTGGAGCATCGAAGATCCTGCCTCTGTGCAAGGCCCCGAGGCAGAGCGCCTGGACGCCTTCCGTCGCGCCAGAGATGAACTGCGAGGGCGGCTAGAGGCTTTTGTCCAGAGCCAAACCTACCCCGCCAGCAGCAACCGATAGTGGTAGCGCGGAGCTGTTTTCGAACTCCGCAGCCCTTAACGCTGGCGTAAGGAAAAGCCGCAGTCCGTCAGTTGACGGACTGCGCTACCGCCTGGGCCCATGAAAAACGAGGGCATCCCTGGAAATCGCATGGTTAAGCGGCACCGTCGACAAGCTCGCGGACACGATGTCCGGGGAAGTCGATTCGTTGACCGATTCTATCTCCCTGTACCCGCATTTCGCGCGTTTCGACGATTTTATTGAGAAGCAAGGCATCCCGTTCTATACGGATTGCTCAAGAGGCGGGGGCAAGTCCAGATTGGCCTTTTGTGATATAAGCACGAAGGCAGCAGGATCCCCTGAACTCGAGAGGTGAAACCGCTGATGAGATTCGTGAACAAGATTGCGTTGGTCACCGGTGCAGCAAGTGGCATCGGCAGAGCAACGGCGAAGCTGTTCGCCGGCGAGGGAGCCGCGGTCGGTTTAGTGGACTGGAACGCCACTGCGGGAGAGGAAGCTTGTCGGGAAATCGAATTGACGGGAGGCAGAGCACGGTTCTTCCCTGCCGACGTAAGTCAGTCGAAAGATGTCCAGGCCGCAGTGGAGGGTACAGCAACAATTTACGGAGGACTGGACATCTTGAGCTGCAACGCGGCCATCCAGATCTTTCGCCGCTTCGATGAACTGACCGAGGAGGAATGGGACCGCCAACAGGCAGTCAACCTTAAAGGGATGTTCCTTTGCTGCAAATACGTCGTACCGCACATGCGCCGCCGGGGCGGTGGGGCCATCATGCTTACTGCGTCACCGCACGCCCTGGTAACTTATCCCACCTGCGCCGGCTATGCGGCCAGTAAAGGGGGAGTCATGGCGTTTGTGCGTGGACTAGCGCTCGACTGCGCACCGGACAACATCCGCGTAAACTGCGTGCTTCCGGGTGCTACCGATACTCCGTTGCTGCGCGAGTATATCGAGGGCACGCCTGACCCGGAGGCGACACGCCGGGGCATTATTGAGCGAATTGCCTTAGGGCGTCTTGCAAGGCCTGAAGATATCGCGCGGGCAACCCTGTTTTTGGCCTCCGATGATGCCGCCTTCATTACCGGGACTTATATTCTCGCGGATGGCGGCCAGCTCGCTCGGGGCTGAGGAAAGCAAGGCTCTCCGAGGGCTCTCCGGCGGCCCTCAACACGCGGTTAATCGCCCTGGTGAATTCCCGCTCTGCGTTCGCCGCCGCGAAGATACCAACCTGCCCATCGCACGTGCTGGTGATAGACGCCAAGGTTCCAGTAGTGCGGGTAATTTCCTGCCAACAAGAGTAAACATGCGCGCGTGGGTGAGAGCTGTTGATTCTCTCTTTTCTCGGAGTAACTCACGTGGATAGGAGGAGGTAGGCTGAGAATGAAGCGATGGCGGAGAGGGTGGGATTCGAACCCACGTGCCCGCTTTTGGCAGGCAAGACGCTTTCGAGGCGCCCCCGTTATGACCGCTTCGGTACCTCTCCGGCAATTGGAAAACCGAAATTCGAAATTGGAAAATCGAAACTCGTTCCCACGATCAAGCTTTCAGCCATCAGCAGTCAGCTATCAGCAATTAAGTGTCGGCCTCTTGCAGCCCGCTCTTGCTGATGGCGGAAGGCTGGAGCACGCCGGCCTAAGGGCCGCCGCGACGCCGCCGACGAAAGAAGGCGCGTAGCAGGCGAGTGCAATCTTCCGCCAGCACTCCGCCGACCACCTCCACTTGGTGATTGAGTTGGGGGTGGTTGAGTACCGTGAGGGCTGAACCGCTCGCGCCTGCTTTCGGGTCCTGCGCGCCAAAGAGCACACGTCGCAGGCGCCCTTGAATGATGGCGCCGGCGCACATCGCGCACGGTTCAATTGTAACATACAGGTCGCAGCCCGCCAGCCGGTAGTTCCCCAGCTTCCTGGCTGCCTTGCGCAAGGCCAAAACTTCCGCGTGGGCCGTGGGATCGTTCAGGTGAATAGGCCGGTTGTGGGCCCTCGCCACAACCTGCCCGTCGCGGACAACTACCGCACCCACCGGAACTTCCTGCTCCCGCGCGGCGCGTTCAGCTTCGCGCAGTGCACGCCGCATAAAGGCTTCGTCCTCCGGACGCAGGTCTAGAGGCCGGAGTTGCCGACCCATAAAGCTATCCTAACACGGCCGCTTTTCAGACGCGCCAGGGGGTAGTGACGCATTTTGGTTTTGTAGCGCCGGGCGGAACCTGTCCCGATGAAATCGGGAGCCCGGCATGCCCGCCCCGACTCGTGCCGGGAACGGGCCGGGGTGCCGTTCCGCTCTGCGGGAGCGGCGCTACATCACAATGAGTGACTACCCGCCAGGGAGCCACCCAAATCGCCACCGGTGCCGCGTTCCGCAGCGATTCTGAGTTGCGCCCTACGCGCAAACTGGTGTAGTAATCTTCCTGCCAAATTGCTGCGAAGGAGAATTCCTAGCTATGATCAACCGACGAGATTTCTTCCGTCATTCCGCTCTGGGCGTTGCCGCGGCGGCTGCCAGCGCAAGCGGGAGACATACCCTCTTTGCGAATCCGTACGGGATGCCGATCGGCCTGGAGCTTTACACCTTGCGGAACGAGTTGGCCAAGGACCTTCCCGGCACCCTGAAGAAGGTTGCCGAGATCGGTTATAAAGAGGTCGAAATCTTTGACTTTTATGGAAAAGATTCACGCGAAACCCGAAAGCTCTTGAGGGACCACGGGCTGACCGCTCCCAGCGCGCATTATCAGGTTGCACAAATCGAAGCGAGTTGGGACAAGCAGATTGAATATGCCAAGGCCATCGGCCTCACGTACATGGTCAACGCGATCCTCTGGCCCGACCAGCGAAAATCCTTGGATGATTACAAGCGGCTGGCCGAACTGTACAACAAGGCCGGGGAACAAACCCGCAAGGCGGGCATCCAGTTCTGCCACCACAACCACAATTTTGAGTTCAAGAACTGGGACGGCACCCTCCCTTATGATTTGCTTCTTCAGCAAACGGATCCCAAGCTGGTGCAGTTTGAGATGGACTGCTTCTGGGTCACGCACGCGGGGCAGGATCCCGTCGAATACTTCAAGAAGTACCCGGGCCGGTTCCCGCTTCTGCACATTAAAGACCTGAAAGCAGGGAATCCTCCCACCACGGAATTTGATCCCAGGCTGGGGCTGTTTACTGAGGTGGGCCACGGCACGATCGACTGGAAGCGGATCTTTGCGGCGGCGCCGGAAGGCGGTATGAAACACTTCTACGTCGAGCAGGACGAGTGCGAGATTCCGCCGCTGGAAAGCATCAAGGTCAGCTACGAGTACCTGCATAACTTGCAGGTTTAGAGGTTCCCACCGCCTGCGCCGATGCCCTTCAAAGCGAGGGCAGCCGTTTCTGCGACCGCCCCTGCGCGGCTAGTCAGGGGGCGCCTCAGCGATTTTCCTCTGCCGCGAGACGGGTCCCAACTCGTTCTGGTTTTGCTATGGGCGCCGCGGTGGCGGGGGTAGCCATGCAGTTCGGGGTGGGTACTGTCCCAAAGGCAGTCTTCAGCTTTGCCGGATACAACGGGGACCTATGCTTTATCGGCGTAGGGTACCAGGACCGAGAGACGCGGCCCGTTACACACCTGGCAATCGCGGCGCGTCGTGCCCTTCTGGGCGAGCCACTCAACCAGGGATTCGTTCAGAAATAGTTGCCTCCGGGTATGGCAATCTGTGCAGGCGAGCATCACCCGCACGGCCCTCAGGTCCTCCGCTTCTGAGGTCGGGAACTGGATTCCCCAAATGTTCTTGCTGCCATTGACAGATTCGACTCCCCAGGCCTCGTGCTGCGGCTCGAATCTGCCCCGGGGGCCCACCAGCCGGAAACGCCCTCCCTGGTCCGTCTTGTGGCACAAGATGAATAGGTCCTTGCTGGGATCAGGCTTTTGGGAGAGGAGGATTCGTGCCCCTTCCTGGTTCACCACCAGGGTCGAGGAATCTTCGTAAAAATTGTTGCCTGCCGTGTCCAACCCGAACACGCGAATCGGCATTTGCGAAGCTATTCTTGGACTTCGTCGCTGCCTCAAATCGGCCATTTTCGAAACCCTCAGCTATCTCCGGTGAACCCCTCCGGGTCGGGGTGGTAAGCAAAAGTTACACTACCTTATGAAGAATCTACCCGCTCAGGGAGCCTGAAATTTCCGCGCGCAGGGCCGGCCTCAGCGGTTGCCAGTTGCGAGTTCGCGAAGTTTCCTGACTGCGCATGAGGAACAAATCGTTTCGCTGCGTTCCCCTCGGGGCGAGTTGCGAGCAAGTTTCCTGCCAAGTCCGCCTTCCGCGTGCGCTCTTATCTCGATGCGCCGCAGACCCCAGCCTGACCGGGCCAGCCCGTCTCCGCATTCTATAATGAATGGAGCCATTCGCGTATGTTGAATTATGAATTATGAATTGTGAATAGCAAAGCGAGCACTTGTAGCGCAGGACCCGCTCCCCGGCCCGTTCCCGGAGCGAAGCGCCGGGGCGGGCTTCGGTCCTGCGGCTCTTCAACCCTCGCTGGAGCGGCGGTCTCCCACCGTGGTTTCCCATTTTTGCCTCTTGCCCCGTGCTTGCGCCGTCTCCCGTCTACCACCTACCGTCTACCGTCTTCATGCCTCCCGTCTACCACCTACGACCTACCACCTACCGTGTTCATGCCCCCCGTCTACCACCTGCCGTCTACCGTTTACCGTCTACTGCTTCCCACCTACCGCCTACGACCTACCACCTACCGTCTTCTGCCTTCTGTTCCCTGTCCCCCATGCCCTGTCCCCTGATCTTTGACCCTCGACTCCAGACTCGGATTGCCCGCCACCTTGGCGAGTTCTTTGACTTTCAACTTTCGGCTGTAGGCTGCCGACTGTAGACTGTCAACTGTGGACTGTGAATCGTCCCTCTCGACTTTCAACTTTCGACTGCAGACTGCCGACGGCAGGCTGCCAACTGTGGACTGTTGACTGTTTTCTAACTCCCGACTCCTGTCTCCTGTCTTCTGACCCCTCACTTCCCATTCCTGAGCTTAGGTCGTTTCGCTGGAAAAGTGCGATTCTCACCCCATGCCAACGGCAGTGACATAATGTCCGATTCCACTGACCGTCGCCTTCTGACACCGGACTCCGGACTCCGGACTGCGATGCCCCGCCCTTTTTCATACTTCATAATTCAGACTTCATACTTCAGCCTTCAGCCTTGCTTCCCGTCTACCACCTACCGCCTACCGTCTACCGTCTACCGTCTTCATGCCTCCCGTCTACCACCTACGACCTACCACCTACCGTCTTCATGCCTCCTGTCTCCTGACTTCCGACTCCTCACTTCCAATTCCTGAGCTTAGGTCGTTTCGCTGGAAAAGTGCGATTCTCACCCCATGCCAACGGCAGTGACATAATGTCCGCTTCCGCTGACCGTCGCCTTCTGACTCCTTTTCATTCGGCATTCCGCAATGCAATCGCAAACCTAAAATCAGAACCCCCCGGTGTCCGGAGATCTTCAGGTAAGAAGGCCTCAGCAGACTTCGAGCTTGATTTTTCCAGCCGGAACACTAAGAATGTCTTCACCGATGAACGCTCCGCCACACGCAGCCCTAGAAGCTAAAGGGCGTAGCAATCCCGCTTCGCTTCTGGCTCGGATTCTTTCCAGTGACCTCGATTTTCATCACACTGCGAGCAATTACGCAAGCCATGCGCTGCACGCCTTCGCTGCCAAATTCCCTCCTCAATTGCCACGGGTTTTCATCGAAGGCCTTACGGAGAAGGGGGAAACGGTCCTCGACCCCATGATGGGGAGTGGCACGGCAATTGTCGAAGCCTTCCTTTGCGGACGACGCGCCATTGGGTTTGATATTGATCCTCTATCGCTGATGATTTGTAGGGTCAAAACTCACCCGGTTGATCTATTGCAGGCAACTTGGGCCGGCAAACGTGTAATTGGTTCCGCTCAGAAGTTGCTGTACCGTGCGAGTCGGTTGGAAAGTGCGATGCGGGAGAGATTCTCGCAGCCGACCCTTGAGTTTATTGACTACTGGTTCGGGAAGCAGACCCAACGCGAGTTAATGGCCTTGCTCCTCGCCATCGAACGCGAAGGACTGGAACAGCGACTCACGGATTTTCTGAAAGTCGTGTTCTCCTCAATCATTATCACAAAATCGGGAGGCGTGAGCCGCGCGTACGACTTGGCGCACACCCGCCCCCACCTACTTGAGGATAAACCTTACAAGGATGCAATCAGAGCTTACGAGCAGCGCCTGTTCAAGTCGGCCGCGCTCCTGTCCCAATTGCCTTCCAATGGCAAGGAAGTTGAAATTCTCCAGCATGATTCTAGACAGCGTTCCCCGTTAGACAACGACTCCGTGCACCTTATCGTCACTTCCCCGCCATACGCAAACGCAATTGACTACATGCGTGCGCACAAGTTCTCCTTGGTTTGGTTCGGACAAGATATAAACTTGCTCAGCGCCCTTCGGTCCACATACATTGGGGCTGAGAAAAGGTCAGGCCTCGAGGAAACCAAATTTCCCGACGCAGTCCTTAGAATCCTTTCTGACCTGGCAAGAGTAGACGCCAAGAAGAGCTTGGTCCTGAGAAAGTACTTTTCAGATATGCGCTTCGCAATGCACGAGATGTTGCGAGTGCTTGAGCCCGGGCGGTGTTGTGTGATTGTGGTCGGACCATCCACTATGAGGGGACATGTCATAAAAACTCACGATTTGCTGAGCCAGATTGCGGATGAAATCGGTTTCAGCACAGTTGAAATTGCACGGAGGAAACTGGATCGTAACCGCCGAATGCTCCCAGCGGGAATGCGCCGCAACCATAATTCACAGATCGAAAGCAGAATGCATGAGGAGTACATCATTGGCCTGGTCAAGCCCAGCCGCTGAACCTTTGGACTTTTTTCTAGTGACATGCCGACTAGAATACAGACGCTGACTGCCGTAACAAATATCTTTAATGCATCTGCATTTCCAGCCGGCCATTCCACCGCAGCCTCGGCGTGGGCAGGGATCTATCAGGCACTGATGTGGTACGAGCCAGTGCAAAACATTCCTGGGCACGCCGCATTACCCCACATCATAGACGCCAACCGGCTAACTGCTCCCTTAACCCGAAAGGGCGAGCTGCGAGCGTGGCAGTCACACGCGGTAGCTGCAGAGGATTACATCGCCCATCAATGGGGGGTTGATCCGTGCACAGTTCAGGGAATGGTCGATCAGCTAATGCGCATGCCCGCTTATCAGGGCCTTCAGCGCCAGAACATCTTGGGCAGTGCATTCGCAGGCCTAGTGAAGCATGTACTTGAGCTGTTTGGTTCGCAAGCCGTTACCTATGAACTCGAGGTTGCGGGTGACGAAGCTTTCCCCGGTGTGCAGCTTCCCACACGAACGGGGAAGCCGTTCATCGACATTCTGGTTCGAAAAGACGGTCGCAATGTGGGAATAATTTCAACAAAATGGTCGATCCGACACGACCGCATCAACGATTTGACAAGCGAGTGCCGCGCTTACAAGAGCGCGGGGCACTTCACCGACACACAGCTTTTTTACTTCGTGGCGACAAACGAATTTGACCCGGCACGGATCGAGAAGCCACTCACGGACAAGTGTATAGATGGGGTGGTTCACGTGCACAAGCCATTGGTCACCGATGTATGCCACTTAAACGGAAGACTTGTTAAATTCCTTGATCTCACCGAGCTTGTGCAGCGCTCCTTCGGCTGGTGACCAGATTGGTCGCCTCATTTGAACTTAGCTAGACATCTCCGGACATATTGCACTGAGACGCAGGTGGTTAATGCCCACTGTGCGCGGGGCTTCTGAACGCGCTATCTGAGGCCACGCCCTGAGCTAGAATCTCCTGCCACCGGACCACCCCGGTGTCCGGAGATCCTCAGCTAAGTACACGTTATCTACCCCGCAAGCCCTGGAGCCAGTCGGAGAATGTGGACCCGACAAGCTCTAGTGCACGCCATGCAACAACCAAGGCCAAGACGCCGAACACCCACCTCCTGAACTCCTGTAGACGAATGACAGGGGGCCACTCTCTCACCCGATCGTCCTTCCGCCCTGATCGATCAGCGAACCAGCTCCAGCCAAACAAGATCAAACTCCAAACGAGTAAACCTGTTCTCCAAAAGCCTGGAGCCGGTCTTAAGAGTCTGACTGCAAGTACGGATACGGCAAGAAGGGACACAAGAGCCGCAGCCCATCTAACCAAGAAGGTCCACCGCGCTACCGCTAGTTTACGCTCGGATTCTTGCCGTTCCAGCCGGCGCTCCACTTCCTTGAGACGGCGCTCGACCTCGTCGCGGGATGCCTCTCCTTCCTCCAGTTGATGCTCCAGGCGCGCAGAGCGAGCTTTCTCCTCGTCCACTTGCTTCTTGAGTGCCTCGTTCTCAGCACCTTTGGCCGCAACTTCTTCTGTCAGGTTCTTTGTTTCCTCGGTCTTCGCGCAGAGTTCAGTGCGAACACGTTCGTTTTCCTCTACTAGGGCAGTCTTGACAAGCTCTATCTCCGTCTGCACGTCCTTCGTGGCAGCCATTTGCTGTCGTAAGGCTTCATTAACGAGTACGCTTGTGATGACCTCTGTTGGAAACCGGCTGACGTCCTCAAAACGCGCCAGGACACCAAGAATTCGCGAGGTCACTCTCTCGGCATCTGGATCGAAGTCTTGGAACAAGAACGGCCATCGGAAGCTGCCAAGCACTGCCTCCTCAAATTCCGGGGTCCGCGGAATCCAGAACTGAAGCATTTGTATCAGCGCGCTCGGATGTAGACAAACAGGGATCTGATTCTCGGAATGCTTTCTCTTGAAAGAGTCATAGCCCAAGAAACGGTAGTCGACTGTCACAATCCAGAAGGTTGCCTCGAGCGGCGATTCAAGGCGTGCCGGCCGTTTAATCCGAACCACATGCCACAGGATGATGTCATGCCGAAGCTGTTCGTAAGTCTTACATTTGTCGGGAAATCGTCTCCTCTCGTAGTCTAGTTGGCTCACGATTTCGTCCACGATTTCCTGGTTGGTGCCGTATGAATCCATGGGCTCATTGAACAGTTCGACACCCTTTCCACGAAGGATGGGAATCAGGTCCGACAGGTATGGACGAAAATAATCTGCGGCCTGGACCGGTCTCGCCATCTTCTTAGAGAACTCGAAAAACTTTTGAGCGACCCCGGTGAGATTGACCTCGAGAGCTGCCTCCGCAAGGTTTGGAGGGACCGGCAGCCCTTGTAGCAAGTCCGAGGATGACCTGATTACCCGCTTGGTCTCATCCATGGTGAGAGGGGACACATAGAACTTGCAGGACACCTTCTTCGATAGCTGGCGCGTGAGCTCGACCAACGACTTTGCAGCCTCGTTGGAGGGATTCTCGTGAAGCTCCAGGAAGGAGAATAAAAAGTTGGTGTCGACGAAGATCTTAAACGATGGCGGCCGCTCAGTGAGGCCGGCAAGGGATTCTATTGTTTGCGCCTCCAGGTTCCCTGCTTCAACAACGAAGTACGCGTTCAGATGCCGCAGAACGTAGGAACGAACGTCGGAGTCCTTTGGGTCGAGGAAGGAGAGTATGGCTGTACGTAAACCCTGACGCTGTTCTCCTGGATAACGCCCCAGGAATTTCGGGAAGCGAGTCGTAGCCTCGATATTCAGCGCCGATCCTGACACAAGCTCATAGGTCCGCGCACCCACCTCGCGAACCAACGGTAGGAGAAGCTCTTCGTTAAAGGGTTTCCATTCGTCTGCGGGATTCAATAAGGGGCAGCATCTACCCATGAGATCAATGAACTTCGCCCGCGTTCGAGTCTCAATCTGTTCCGCCTCCTGGATCCCCTGTTCTAGCTCTCTACTGACGAGTTCCGTGATTTTCAGTTTGCCATCCGCAAGGCGCACCAACGTTCCGTTCGAGACAAGGCCCTTTACCTGCTCTGCCACTTTGGTTGGGTCGACGTTCACGTGGAACACAGAGCGCAATTGCGGCCCAAGTTCGGTCTCCGCCAGGGTTCCGTCCGAAAGCCATACGACCGACAAGATAAGTTTCTGGACGCCTCTGTTCCACCAGCCGGCCTTATTCAGTTCGATATGGTGGATTAGAGAGACTACTTCGCGAGGTAACACTAGGCTGGCCATCATCCCCTCTTTCAGGTGGACGACCAAGACCACCGACGACATTCTGCCTAATGATACAACATAAACGCCCTGCGGTTCCTCTTTTCTAATTTGCTCTCTACGTGAATAGCTGGACACCCGCGCCGACGCAAGAAACGCTGAACTTAGTTAGAGATCTCCGGACAATTTGCACTGGGATGCAGCGCGCCGCGGCGGGGGCGTTGGGAATTGCTGATCCCGCTCTCCGGGAGCCCGATACATCCCGAAAAAAGCAATCGGCACAGGTCGGGGCAGGCTGCCCGTGCTACGGCGCGTGCGCCGTGCCCTTAAACGGGCGACCATGAAGGTCGCTCCTACAGTTGAAAAGCCGCAACATCAGAGGACGGATGTTGCGCTACATGTGCGGAAAACACACTCCCCGATGCCGGGCTGCCCGCCCCGGCTCGCCCCGTACCGGTTCGGTCCGGGGCTCGTGCCGGGAACGGGCCGAGGAAGCCCGGCGCCACAGTGGCGGCCCAAATCCGGCGTTACGGAGGGCGGGGCAAGCCCCGTCCCTACGACTACTCTGCGGTTACGGGAGCGTTGGGAATTGCCGATTGCCGATTGGTGATTGGCGATTAAGAGGACATGCCGGGGGCTACGGGCTGACGTGGGGCTTGGCTTTTTTCATGAAGAAGAGCAGAGGAATCATCCCCAGAAAGGTGAGGCCGAGGAGCCGGAAGGCGTCGATGAAGGCGAGCATGGTGGACTGGCGGACCAGGTTGCCGTAGACAAGTCCCTGGGCCTGGTGGAGTGCCTGCGTGGCGCTCGACCCCTGCTGCATCAGGAATCGGCTGGCGCCGGAAATCGCCGATTGGTAAGCCGGGTCGAGCGGAGTCAGGTGGCTGACGAGGATCGCCTGATGGACCTGCGCGCGGCGGGCGAGCAGGGTAGTGACGTTGGCGATGCCCACGCTGCCGCCGATGTTGCGCGCCAGGTTGATGAGCCCTGTGGCGCTGTTCATCTTTTCTTTGGGGATGAAGTAGAAGGCCGTGACGTTGATGGGGACAAACATAAACGCCATGCCCACGCGCGAGAGCGTCCACGCTTTCAGGGCGGTCCAGAAATCGATGTCGAGGTTGAAGTTCGCCATGCGCAGCAACGAGATGCCGGTGATCGACAGGCCCACGGCCACCAGCCAGCGGGCCTCAACCTTCTCTATCAGACGGCCGACCATGGGCAACAGCAGCAAAACCAACAGCCCGCCCGGTGAGAGCACCAGCCCGCTCAGCATCGCCGTGTAGCCCATCATGGTTTGCAGGAAGATGGGCAGCAGCACGGTGCTCCCGTAAAGCACAAACCCCAGCATGAACATGGTGATGGTGGCCAGCAAGTAGTTGCGCTCCTTCAGCATGCGCAGGTCCACCACGGGTTCGTCCGTCGTGAGTTCCCAGAAAAATGCTCCCACCAGGCCCGCCGCGGCGAGGATGGAGCAATAGACGATGAAGTTCGATCCGAACCAGTCTTCGCGCTGCCCTTTGTCGAGCACCACCTGAAGGAAGCCCAGTCCCACGCTCAGCAAGCCCAGGCCGATGTAGTCGATCTTAATCTCGCGCAGCTTCTTGCGCACCAGATAAGGCGGGTCGAAGATCATGAGCGACGTCATGGCGAGCGAGAAGATACCGATGGGAATGTTGATGAAGAAAATCCAGTGCCAGGAGTAGTCGTCGGTGATCCAGCCACCGAGCGTGGGCCCGATGATGGGCGCCACCACCACGCCCATGCCATAGACCGCCATGGCCATGCCGCGTCTCTCCTTGGGGAAGCTTTCCACCAGGATGGCTTGCGAAATGGGCTGCATGGCGCCGCCCCCAGCGCCCTGGATAATCCTGAAAAAGACCAGCATGCCGAGCGAGTGCGCCGCCCCGCAGAAGAAGGAACTGACCGTGAAAATGGCCACGCACGTCATGTAGAAGCGCTTGCGTCCAAAGACCGTCGAGAACCAGCCGGTGAGCGGGAGCACGATGGCGTTCGAGACGAGGTAGGAGGTAAGCACCCAGGTGCTCTCGTCTACGCCCGCGGAGAGGTCCCCGGCGATGTGCGGCAGCGCCACGTTGGCGACGCTGGTGTCGAGCACCTCCATGAACGTCGCCAGCATCACCGTGAAGGCAATCACCCACGGGTTGGTTTCACCGTTTTGTCGTGCGCGCGCGAGAAGGGTTCTCATGAGCAAGAAAGCTGTCAGCGGTCAGCTATCAGCTGTCAGTTGTCAGTAGTCAGTTGTCAGTTGCCCAATCGGATCATCAGGCCATTTGCCGATTGAGCGATTTGGTGATTTGGCGATTTTCAGTCACTCAATCACCAAATCACCCGATCACTCAATGGCTCAATGGCTCAATCACCCGATCACTTCGTGATAATCGTCGCTTCCACGTTCATGCCGGGCCGCAGGATAGCTTTCTCCGGTGGGATGGGGTCGAGCACGATCTTCACCGGAATCCTCTGCACGACCTTCACAAAATTGCCCGTAGCGTTTTCGGGCGGCAGCAGGCTCAGCCGGGCGCCCGTCGCCCCGGCGACGGAGTCCACGTGTCCGGTAAAAGTTTGCCCGTACATATCCACTTTGATTTCCGCTTTCTGTCCCGGCCGCACCTTGGCCAATTGCGTTTCCTTGAAGTTCGCCGTCACCCAGATGCGGTGCAAGGGAACCACCACCATCAGCCCCTGGCCGGGCTGTACGATCTGGCCGACCTCCACCATCTTCTTGGTCACCACGCCGTCCACCGGCGCCGTGATGGTGATGTACTCCAGTTGCAGTGCTGCGGCCTGGAGGTTGGCTCGCGCTTGGGCCACGGCGGCGACGGCGGACACCGCATCCGCTTGACGAATCGTCACCTGCTTGCGGTTCGCCTGGGCCTGGAGGACTCCCGCGCGGGCCTGCTCGACTTTTGCCTGGGCGTTCGCCATCTGCGCCTTGGCGATTTCCGCGCCCTTCTCCGCCGAAGCGAGTTTTTCCTTGGCCGCCTTGAGTTCGCTCTCGGCCACGCGCGCCCCCGCCCGGTAAGCATCAAACTGCTGCTGGGAGATTTCCGCCTTGGCGAGCAGCGGCTTCATGCGCTCCAGGTCTGCCTGGGCGCGCTCGTAGCTGGCTTGGCGCGCTTCGATGTTGGCCCGCGCGTAAGCCAATTCTGCCGTCGAGTCTTTTTCATACGACGCCTTCGCCCGCACGTACTCAGCCTGCGCAGCGGCGAGTTGCGCGTCGGCGGCGGAACTCCCGCTCTGCGTCGTTTCCCGCGTCCAGGGGACTCCCACCTGCGCGGCCTGCGCCTGGCTCTCGGCCAATGCCAGCGCAGCCTTCACCTGATCGACCTTCGCCTGATAATCGCGCGCGTCGATGCGCACCAATACCTGACCGGCCTTCACGGCCTGGTTGTCCTCCACCAGGACTTCCGCCACGTTTCCGTAAATCTTGGAGGCGATGGGGAAGATGTCGCCGTCCACTTGCGCGTCGTCGGTGCTCACGCGGTTGTGATAGTACAGGAGCAATCCCACAGTGAGGACAGCCACCGCCGCCCCAGCGCCCAGCAGGAGCCAGCGGAATTGGGCGTTGGCCAAGCGCTGGGGCAACCCGCCCTTGGCCGGGGCCAGTTCCTCCTGTGGGGGAACCTCGCCCGTGAGTTCCTTTTCCAGTTCGGCAATATTCGGATCCATGGTGTTCCGTTCCTCACTTTGCATAGAGCGCCTCCATCTGCCCAAGGGCGTGCGCCAGGTCGGCACGCGATTGGTTGTAGCGATAGAGGGCGCCAATCTGGTTGTCGCTGGCGCGCGCCAGCGCATCCTGCGCGCTGACCACTTCGATGTTGTTGGCCACGCCGGCCTGGAAACGGTCTCGGGCCTGCCCCACCTCTTCTTGGGCCAGTTTGACCCCCAGGTTGGCTACCTCCACCTCGGGGCGCGCCGAATCCAGTTGCGCGAGCGCCGTCTTCACTTCCAGCGCGATCTGGTTGCGCAGTTCTTCCTTTTCCTGGACTACCTTCTTCACTTCCAGCTCAGCCTTAGTCCTTTCGGCAAGAATGCGCCCGCCCGTGAAGAGCGGTACATCCACGGTCACCTGGTACTGATAGGAAGGGATGGAAGTGGCGGCCGAAAGGCCCTGGTAAGCCCACCCGCCGCCCACAGTTAACCTGGGCAGCCGTGAATCGCTCGCGCCGCGCTTTTCGGTTTGCGCAATCCGTTCCCGGGCTTCCAGAGCCTTCATCTCAGGGCGATTCGCGAGTGCCTGCTCCAGGCTCTGGCTGGCCTCGAATTGAGGCGTCTCGAAGAAGCTCATTTCGTCAGCTGATTCCACGGTCTGACGCGGGTCGAGATTAAGCAGCCGGACCAGCCCGTAAGTCGACGTCTTCAGTTGGGTTTCCGCGACGATCAGCCGCTGCTTCTCGTTTTGGAGCTCCACGTTGGCGCGCAGGGTGTCAAGCCCTGTGCCCACGCCGTGCTTCTGCAAGTCCAGTGCCTGGTCGTAGAGGGCTTGCGCAAGGTCCACGCGCGATCTTGCGGCCCGTACAGATGCCGCCGCCCGCAGACTGCCCAGGTATTGGGAAACCACCAGCAGCACGATCTGCTCGCGCACTGTGGTTTCCTGGGCTTCGCTGGCCCGGACGCCCAGGTGGGAGGCCTGCCAGCGGCGCCACAGCGTTAAGTCGAAGATGGGGATCGAGAAACCAGGGCCCGCCTGGAAGAATTGAAAGGGCCCCGCGTGCTGGGGTATGCCAGGGAATTTCCTGCCAAGGAGCGCCTCAACGTTAAAACGCTGGGCCCGGTCCAAAACTTCGAGCCCTACCTGCGGTAATAAGCCGGCGCGGGCACTGGCATAGTCTTGCTCGCTCTGTGCCAAATTGAGAATGGCAACCTGCACCTGAGGATTCTGCTTCAGCGCGAGATTCACGGCGGCGCGCAGGGTCAGCCGCAGGGGAGGCTGCTCCTGAGCGCGTAGACTGCCACCCAGAGAGAGCAGCGAGAGAATCAGGACAAGCATGAGCTTGGTGATTTCCTGTTTCGTCGCTTCGTGCCCCGGAGGCGATTCCTCCTTGTTGCCGGTTCCGGTGATTTCTTCGATGACGGAGCTTATCAACAGGCCTGAGCCGATAAGTTTGGCTCCTTGGTTGTGCGCCGAGGCCAGGACTTTCTTGCCTGGCGGGTCGATGAAGCTCAGTCCTGTAAGATCCACAACCAGCCTCTTATTCTTGTAAGTGCTTGCGGTGCCCATCCAGCATCGCTCGAATTCCTCAACCCACGGCCCTGCAAGCTTCCCTTCAAGTTTTAGGATGACTTTACTGCCTTCGACGCTCGTTGTAATCCTAAGCATGACTGCTTGTCTCCTTACCTTTATGTAGCGCACGCAAGCGCCCTTCCAAATGTGCCGAAATTACGGCATTATGTTAATCTGCTTATTTTCAAGATGTTACATAGCAGCATCGGGTTCGAAACCCAAATGTTAGGAGGTGGATGATGCCGATATTTCGGCATGTGACGAAATATCGGCAGGAGTTTAGCCCCGAACAACCAGCGGGCAGCTTCCAGGTGTTCTGGGGTGGTAAGCTCGGGCTCCTGGCCGTCGACCCACCCAAGGCTGAGAAGCCGTGAAAAAAAAGGTGCCTCATCCCGCGCCTGCGGGACCAAGGCGCAAGGGATAACTCCCTACTTTGCCTCGCGGCATTGCGCCTTGGCGTGAACCTTGCTCTTCGTTCGTCAATCCGGGCATGAGCGCAAGAAGGTTGACCGACCCCACCTTCGGAGCGCGGAGGCGAGCGCTTTGCTGTAGGATTACATCGGACAAGCGACAGGATAGTCTAAGCATGGGTGCCGATCCCGCAGAGCGGGATTAGGTTTGTGCGCACAAAGTCGGCCGAATCTATTTGGGATGGGCTTCAAGATACTCGGGTTAAAAACGCCGGGTAGAGGTCAACTTCGGGATCGGGGCTAACATCGATGACCAATTTGACTCGACGCACGTTCCTTCAAATGTCAGCGGCATCTTACCTGCTTCGAACCAGCAAGCTTGAGAGCGCACCTGGGGCACAGGCCAGCATCAGCGAAGCCGGGAAGTCCGTCCGAGTTAAGGGGACCGACTATACCTGGGAGTGGTCGCAGGAAAACGATCAGTTCCGTTTGCTTGACAAGCGGGGACTGGTGATCACCAGTGGAAAGCTCCAGCCAGCCGTGCTTGTTCAACCGGGGCAGCAGAAGCAAGCCAGAAAGTGTGTTTCGGGGAGACCCGTCCGATCGCAAACAAAGGGCAACACCGTCACCATCGAGTATGAAGGTGTAAATGGATCCGCCAGCCTGTCCATCACCTGTCGCTTCGACAACGACGGGCTTTGGATGGAAGATGTGGATTATGAAACTTCCGGTTCAGAGAACATCGTCGCTCTCCACTATTTTGCGGACGGGACCGGTGATTCCGCGCGGCCGACACTCGAGAACTTCTATCTCATCCTGCCTGGAATCAGCGAATCTTCCGGCATCAGCCCCATCGTGACCTCCGACATGGGTGTGAATCTCACCAGTTGGCTTGGACGAGGATCCTCTCCTGCGCCCGGCCTGCTGCAACAGTGGGGACTGCCCGCCCACTACTTCTGCGGGCTCCACCGCAACAAGGGTGGGGCCTTGAAATCGTCAATGACCAAGTTTCTTTCCGAGGCGTTTTGTTGCGGGCTGGCGGACCTTCCGAGCGGCGACCTCTTTCTGGAGACCAGTGGCGGCCGCCACAGCTTGATCGTGAGCTACCGCAGCGACATCTGGAAGCACCTGCATGGGCCGGGGCGGCTCTCCCTGGGAGCAAAGTTGTACTGGGCGGTCCGGCCGAATTACTACGAAGCCATCCGCGCATACTACAGGGGACTCATCCGGGCAGGATTGATCAAGCGGAAAACGAACTCGCCGAAGAAGAATTCGGTTCTGCTCTCGCCTCAGTTCAACTGCTGGGGCGCAGAGGTTGCCGCAGAGAAGGCAGGACCAAGCTTGGACGAGGCTACGCTCAACACGTTCTATAGGGACCTGAAAGCCTTCGGCATGAAAGCACGCATGTTCGTCATTGACGACAAGTGGGAAGGAAGGTACGGGAATCTCGAGCACTCCCCAAAGAGGTTCCCGCACTTTGAGGACTTCCGCCGGCAGGTTCGAAGCGACGGCCTCTATTTCGGCTTGTGGGCGGCCTTCATGCGCTGCGAAGACCCGGCGGACCTGGGCTTGAATGTTTCGCACATGCTGCACCAGGCGGATGGCAAGCCGCTCCTGTCCGGAGGTGGCCAGTATTACCTCCTGGACTTCACACAGCCAGAAGTAGAGAAGGTGCTGCGGGCGCGAGCGAAGAACTTCGCGGAGCGTTACCAACCTGACTTGGTGAAATTCGATTTCGGTTACGAGCTGCCTCCCCTGTCGGTTTCTGCGCCGAGGGACATGAATCTGGCAGGAGAGAGGTTGATGTTGAAGGGACTCGACGTCGTGGTCAACGCAATGAGGGAGGCGAATCCGGATGTGGTGGTGATGTATTACTCGCTCTCCCCGCTTTTCATCGAGTACTTCGATCTTCATAGCCCTGATGACCTCTTCATGGGTTCAGGAGAGTACGACCTGGAGGCCAATCGGCGCTTCTTCTTCAGCAGCCTGCTTGGGGAGGTTGGCATGCCGACGTATGGCTCTGGGGGGTACGATTGGGTGACCATGCCTGAGATCTGGTTTGACTCTACATTGATCGGCACTTTGGGCTCATTGAACAGCTTCACGGGCGACGAGCACGACAGCCTGCCCACGCCGGAGCGAATCGCGAAATACAACGGCTTGGCCCAGGCCCTGCGACCTGCGAATACATTCTCGATCGAGCCTGTTGACGCAGACTATCTCGGCGTGGCGCGCGGGTGCCACTCCTCATCGTGGGCACGATTTGAGAATGGAGAGTTGGTTTCGGTCGCTTTACGCGCCCACCGAATTGACGGCCGGATGGGTTCCGGCAGATTCCGCGAGGTTGTCCAGACGACCGCATCGGTGGTCGTCGCTTCGAAGACTGATGAGGCCCTCGCTAAAGCCTCGAAACTGGCCGTCGTCCCCTACGGTGAAGGCGAATTGATTATCCAGCGGGAAAATCGGCAGGCCTCCTTCGCTCAGGTCAAGCAGCACTCTTTTGGCGGCGGGCTTACGGAAAGCCGCATGGCCATAGAAGAGGGAGTTGTGCATCTGCCTCTCCGCGAACGGACTGTGGAGGGGACACCTGTCGAGTGGATTGAGGTGGATATCCACACTGAGTAGGGCCGGGGCTTGCCCCGGCCAAGGCCAAGGCAAGCCTTGGCCCTACTTCCCAGGAGGACTAACCCCGATGGCCAATTTGAACCGACGCACGTTCCTTCAAGTGTCAGCGGCATCTTACCTGCTTCGAGCTGCCAAGCTCGAGAGTGCGCCTGCCGCGCCGGCCAAGATCAGCGAAGCCGGGCAGTCCGTTCGAGTCAAGGGGACTGACTACACCTGGGAGTGGTCGCAGGAAAACGATCAGCTCCGCTTGCTTGACAAGTGGGGACTGGTGATCGCCAGCGGAAAGCTCCAGCCGGCCGTCGTCGTTCAGCCCAAGGGTCAGAAGGGGGCTCGTCGGTGCACGGCGGGCAAAGTTGCGGGACACGAGATCCGAGGCAATGCGGTGAGCATTCGCTACCAGGGTGTGAACGGGTCAGCGGAGTTATCGATGACGTGGCGCTTTGAGGATAACGGGATGTGGTTGGAACCGATCAGTTACAAGACGTCAGCCCCCGAGGATGTCGTAAGCCTGCATTATTTCGCGGTGGGGACAGGAGAGCACCCTCGGCCGTCGCTGACCAGCGATTATCTTGTTCTTCCAGGTGTCAACGAGTCCTCTGCGTTGAGCCCAATAATCAACGTTGGGAATTTTGGTGCGGACCTCAAGGGGAGATATTGGCTGGGGCACAGCATGATGTCGGACCCCGGCACGCAAGGTGAGCAGCAGTGGGGATTGCCTGCCCACTACTTTTGCGGCTTCCACATGTCTCCTTACGACTATCAAAAGACCCCCCACGTGAATGTTGAAGGAGCTAAACCGGAAGAGCTATTAAACGCCTTTTGCTGCGGGCTGGCGGAAGTTCCCAACGGAGATTTCCTCTTCGAAATAACATATGGCGCCTACGGTCCAATCGCGAGTTATCGGAGTGATTTGTGGAGACACTTGCGCGGCCCTGGGGTCCTGCGGCTGGGAGCTCGGCTGTACTGGACGATAGGGCCGAACTACTACGAGGCGATTCGCCACTATTATCTGGGGCTCTTGGAGGCGGGAATTATCCGGGAGAAGACAAACACTCTTCGCAAGAATGCGATTGCGCTGGCCGCTTCCTTCGATACTTGGGGAGACCAATTCGCACAGGAGCAGTTGCCGGAGCACTTTGACGAAAAGACGCTCAATACAATGTACGAGCGTATGAAGGCTTCGGGCATGAAGGTGAGGATGTTCGTGATTGACGGCTATTGGGAAGGGAAGTATGGCAACTTACGACACTCACCGGAAAGGTTCCCTCATTTTGAAGAGACGCTGGCCCGGATGCGCTCCGAAGGGCACTACGTGGGGCTTTGGGCGGCTTTCCTGCGATGTGCTGACCCCGTGGAGCTCGGCTTGACCACCGACCACATGCTGCACCTCCCTGATGGCAAACCCTACGTTGTGATGGGGGATCCGAGCACGGTGAACCCTTTCTACATGTATGACATGTCACAACCTGAGGTTCAGAAAGTGCTAAGGAAATTGGCCAAAGAGTTTGTGCGACGGTATAAGCCGGACTTCATCAAGTTTGACTTTGGTTATGATATCCCTTCCCTGGCTATCGCTGCACCGAAGGACATGAGCTGGGCAGGAGAACAGTTTCTTTCGAAGGGAGTCGAAGTAATCGTGAAAGCCATGCGGGAAGAGAATCCCGACCTCGTGGTTCTGTACTACTCACTTTCCCCGCTATTGCTGGAGTACATCGATCTGCACAGTCCTGATGATATGTGGATGTGTATGGGCGAGTTCGACCTCGAGGCCAATCGGCGCTTCTTCTTCAGCAGCTTGCTCGGAGAGATTGGCATGCCAACTTGGGGTTCCGGTGGATACGATTGGGTAACAGCCCCCGAAATCTGGTTTGACACGGCAGCGCTCGGCGCGCTCGGGTCGCTCGTGAGCTTTTCCGGGCCTGCCGCGGAAACTTACTGTAAACCCGAGCGAGTCGCCAAGTTCAATGGCTTGGCGCAGGCGGTAAGAGTCTCCAATACCTTCTCGATGATTCCCCTTGATGCCGCGTACCTGGGACCCGAGCGTGGTGCACATGCCTGGTCCTGGGCGCGTGTTGAAAAAGGCGAGGTGGTATTAGTTGCCCTGCGGGAGCAATGTCCCGATGGGCGCAAAGGGGCAGGGAAGTTTCGCGACCTCGTCGCGACCAATACGTCCGTCGTCGTCGCCTCCAAAACCCGCGATGGAATCGCGCGAGCCACTAAGCTGGCCGTGGTTCCCTACGGAGAGGGAGAACTCACCGTCAAGCGCGAAGCCGGAGCCTCCGCCTCCGTCGCCATGACCGAGCACTACTTCGGAGGGGGGAGCAAGACGCGAAGTCTTTCAGTTGAAAATAGCCTTCTACGCGTGCCGCTCCGCGAGCGCTCCGAGGACGGGTCCGTTCTCGAATGGATCGAGCTCGACATTCAGTAGGGCCGGGGCTTCCCCCGGCCAAGGCCGACGGTCGCCGCGGCGAGTCCGCGGCTCTTGTTGCAGCGTCGGTTACGAGCCGCAGACCTACAAAACAGGTCTGCGCTACTAGCTACCAAAATGACCAAGACGATGAGTATTCGTATGGATCGCGAGAACTACGAGTTCCTCACGGAGCTCAGCAAAGAAGAGCGTAGCGATCTCTCCAAAGCGGTACGGGAGCTCGTGAGGCGAGGCAGGGTCCTGCTGGCCGTGGAGCGATACAAAAAGGGAGACGCCTCTCTCGGCAAAGCCGCTCAACTGGCAGGGCTTTCCGTGAGGCAGATGATGACCCTCCTGGCCGAATTTGGCGTGGAAAGTAGGATCGAGAAAGACGACTATCTCGAAGGGCTGAAGAATCTCGCCAAGGCCTGGTAGCTGACTGCCGGTTATCCGTCTTCAGCTACTGACTCCAGTCTTGCCACTCCTGACTCCAATCTGTTTCGATGATTTTCAGACGAGGCTTGAAGTTGACGAATTTCTGCGTACCCTGATCGGGTGTCTCGCCTGCGGCGGGCGTTCCTTGCCGATTTTTCTCTTCCCCGTTGTAGGGCCGGGGCTCCCGACTTCGTCGGGACAGGTTGCCCCGGCCAGCTTGCCCCGGCCAAGGCAAGCCTTGCCCTACAGCTCAGTGCTCCGCGGGCGTCAGGATGGCGGCGAACCCGCCGCCGGAAGCGAGGTGAATCCTTAAGCGGTCAGTCGCCTTCAGGCGCTTGGTGGAGATGGCCACAGTTGTCGGGCGGCGGTCAGCGTCCGGAGCGTCAGCGAAGATCTTTGCCTCGTATTCACCCTGGCCCAGGAAATCGAGCGGCAACTCCAAGTCACGTGTGTCCCAGTTGGTCATGCTGCCCAGGTACCAGGCATCGCCGTGTTGCCGGGCGATGGTGATGTACTTGGCAGGTTCACCGTTCAAGACCTTCGTGTCGTCCCAGACGGTGGGCACTCTCTCAATGAATTCGAATTCCGGTTGGTTCTTGTAAGCTTCGGGGTAATCCGACACCATCGCCAGGGGCATTTCATAAACTACGTACACGGCGAGCTGTTGAGCGCGTGTGCCCAAAGACATGGGTTCGATGACACGGGGCTGAAATTGCTCACGCGCGACGTTATGAAACGATCCTGGGGTGAAGAATGCCGAGGAAGTGGCGCGGACCTCGTGTCGAGATCCGCGGCTTTTCTTGCACGGTCGGTTACGAGCCGCAGACCTACAAAACAGGTCTGCGCTACTAGCTCCGAATACCCGTGGAACAGCCGTGGGGGCCAGCCGACTCTCGAGGCAGGTCCAAGAAACGGAGAACGAGTGGATACACCATCCGCACTTGCGAGACAATAGGCAAGTGCAAATCCAACCCAACCCCAGAGCAACCCGGAGGAACCAGCCATGGTCACCCCAACCCAAAAGCACGAACACCTCGTTTCGTCGCAGAGCCCATCCTTCACGCGGAGATCGTTGCTGAAGCTGGGCGCCGGCAGCTTGGTTTTTCCACGAGCATCATTTTCGGGGAGCAGCTCGACTGGCACTGCTGCCGTGCAACCAGCCTCGCGACCCGAGGGGGAGCTGCTTCCGAGCGTTCCCAAACCGGAGGATCTTGCCAGCGATCGGCTCGTACACTCGTTCCGCGACTATTTCAATCCTCCCGCGGCCCAGAACGAGTGGGGTTATCTCCAAGCTTCGAAGTCCGTCTCGGGCCTCACGGCCATTTCGTTTCCCCCTTTTGCTTGCTGCGGAGTCCCGCAAATCCCCTTTAGTCCGGGAAACTTGATAACCTGTGAACTATTTTTGAATGGCCGAATCCTGACCTCCTACCCTCCCCCGGCGGGAGAGGTAACGTACGTCTGGTACCCCCACCGCATCCGGCGCGAGACTCGGGTGGAAGGGCTGCACTTCACCACGGAAACCTTCATGCCCTCCCGGCAGCGTGCGGCGGCGGAACTCATCGCGGTGAAAAACGAAAGCCGCGAGCGGCGCAAAGTTACTCTCGGTTTTGATCTTCGTGCCGGCGTGACGGTAATGCGCGGGAAGCCTTGGTTCGTGAATTCCCCGGCCGAGGCGGACAACAGGCTCACGGTGATCGAATCGCGCGGTTGCATACTCTTCGAGGCGCAGCAGAGCCAGGCCGTTTCTGTTCAAGGTGTTTCTCCCCGGCCGGATCGTGTCGAGCACAGCCGTCTCCTGATCCACGAATTTCTCCTCAATCCGGGAGAGACCCGTACGTTCCACTACTTGAACATTATCGGGGAAGAGAAGGAAGCTGCCCTGGAGGCTTATGACCGCCAGCAAGCCAACTTCGCCCAGTTGTTAAAAGACAACCAGGAAATCTTTACTCGGGTGATCCGATCAGCCTTCACTCCGGGAAATTCAGATTTCTCGGGGAACCTCCCCCAACTCGTCACGCGCGACAGGGCACTGTGGAAGCTGTATTACACTGGTTTCACAAACCTGCTGATCACCCGACGGGTTTCCCCAGACTCCGTTTATGGACCTACCTATCTCACCATCCCTCGCGTCACGCCTACTCTGAGCTTCATCTGGGATGCGATGCTGACGTCGCTCAGCCTCTCGCTTCTCGACCCGCATCCATCCCGTACCCTGATAGAAAACTGGTTGGTGCGGGACATGCACCAGCATCTGGCCACCGACTACCTTACTGGAGAGGGCGTGGGCCCATGGTACGCGGTTAACGACATGGGTATCCTCCGTTGCGCGCACGATTACCTGCGTGTGACCGGCGACTTTGCCTGGTTAGAAAAAAAGATTGAAGGCAGGCCCGTCCTGGAACATCTCATCGAGCATGCGCTTTACTGGAAAAAACTCGATAAGTACGGCCACGGCCTCGCCGACTACGGAAAGCTGGATGACTTGTTGGAGGTGGTCAGTACATGGCTCCATGAAGTTCCGGCGATGAACGCTGGTAATGTTTACGGAATGCGGTTTGTGGCCGCGTTACTCGAACGCCGGGGGGACGCAACGCGCGCCGCGCAATTGCGTTCGGAAGCCAAGGAACTGGCCGCGAGAATTAACCGCCTGTTGTACGCCGAAGGCCGAGGGTGGTGGAAGTGCGGGCAGCCGGATGGAACTTTCAACGAAGTGCGCCACTGCTACGATCTGCTCACAGTTCTCGACACGATGGTGGAAGACCTCAGTGAGCAGCAAAAGAAAGAAATGAGTCGTTTCTTCTGGACGGAACTCTGGACGCCTGTCTGGATGCACGCCCTCTCGCCTGGCGACGTCGATGCTACCTGGAATCTTCGTGCCGACCATAGCTGGTTGGGCGCTTATACTGCCTGGCCATCGATGACCGCAAAAGGACTGTACAAGATTGATCCTTCCCACCGCGTGGCAGCCTGGGTGAAGGGACTTGCCAAGTCGGCGAATCAAGGGCCTTTTGGACAAGCCCACATTGTCGAAACCGTGTTTCCCCCTGAGCAAGGCGGCGCCTTCAAGTGCCCCCTGGAGCAGCCGTACGGCAACGACTGGTGTGAGGTCTCGGGCGGGAGTTTCACTGACTTGGTCATTGACTCGATTTTTGGCGCTGACCTCACTTTGTACGACGGCATCCGCCTGAATTCGCACTTGGCGGATTTCGATCCCGATGCCAAGCTGCTCAACGTGAATTACCAGGGAAAGAGCTACACCATCACCCGGCTCGGTGCTCGACGCACCTGATCGCAGGTCGCGAAAAGCTGGGGGGCGGTCGCCCATTTTCATGCTTTCCCGGCGTGCCGAAGCGAAATGAGTGATTATGATTTTGCAGGCCTCGCCGGTGTCCCGTCCCGCATGATTGTTGACAATGAGCAGCGTGACGCGAACCCCCTCACCCGGCCCCGACATGTCGGGGCCACCCTCTCCCCCAAGGGGGAGAAGGCTGTATATTTGGGTCGACCCTCTCCTCTTTCGTGTCCTCTCCCCTCGCCCCCTTTGGGGGAGAGGGGCCGGGGGTGAGGGGGTCAACTCAACATCTTCACTGTCAAAATTACGTCGGACAGGACACTAGCTTATCGGGCGGGCGATACCGAGCTTTGCCATTCTGGATTGGAGGGTAGTGCGCTTCATGCCCAAGCGGGCGGCAGCACCCTGAGGTCCACCCACCACCCAATTGGCCTCCCGTAGCGCCCGCAGGATGTACTCCCGCTCGGCGGCTTCCAGCGTGGTGATTGCCGGTTCCTCCGTGGGGGATTTCAATTCCGCCAAGGGCACGTGCAGGACGCGCCCGCGGCAGAGGATCACAGCGCGCTCGATGAGGTTTTGCAGTTCCCGCACGTTGCCGGGCCAGTGATAGCGGGTGAGGGCTTCCATCTGTTCGGCGGGGATGGTTTCAATCCGCTTGTCCATTTGCCGGGCATATTTCTGGACGAAGTAGCGGACGAGCCGGGGAATATCCGCGGGTCGCTCCCTCAGGGGAGGCACCCGGATGGGAAACACGTTGAGGCGATAGTACAGGTCGCTGCGGAAGAGGCGCTCCTCGACCATCTGTGCCAGGTCGCGGTTCGTCGCTGCCACCGCGCGCGCCTCCACGCGGATCGTGCGCGTGCTGCCCAGGCGCTCGAATTCTTTCTCTTGCAGCACGCGCAAGAGTTTGGGTTGCAGTTCCAGCGGGATGTCGCCCACCTCGTCGAGGAACACCGTGCCGCGATGCGCCAGTTCGAAGCGGCCGCTTTTTTGCGCGATGGCGCCCGTGAAGGCGCCTTTTTCGTGGCCAAACAATTCGCTTTCGAGCAGGCCGGTGGGGATGGCCGCGCAGTTGACTTTGACGAACGTCTGGTCGCGCCGCGGGCTTAGGTTGTGGATGGCGCGGGCGATCATCTCCTTGCCGGTGCCGGTCTCGCCCAGGATGAGCACGCTGGAATCGGTGGGCGCTACGGTCTCCACTTGGCTCAGGACACGCTTCAGCGCAGCGCTCTCACCCACAATTTCCTCGAAGTTGTGTTCGGTGCGAATCTCCTCTTCCAGGTAGAGCTTCTCCTCGGCCAACTTGTTCCTGAGTTCATCGATCTCTTGATAGGCGAGAGCATTCTCAATGGCGATGGCAATCTGATTGGCCACCTGCATGAGGAGGTCAACATCTTCCTCCGAAAACGCGCCCTCGCGCAGGCTGGCCAGGCTCAGCGTTCCCAGAAATCGTTTGGGCGTAATAAGCGGCAAGATGCAGCCGCACCTCAACCCCTCTTCGACGAACCGCCGGGCGACATCGGCTTGGAAGCGGGGGAAGTCTTCCCGGGTCACGACCACGGGCTTGCGGGTTAAGAAGGTCTCGCCGGCCGCTGTGCCCTCCAGGGGCACCAGCATTTCTTCCTGGATCAGTCCCTTGCTTTGAGGGAAATCCAAAGCGTGCAGCCGTAACTGGTTGGCAGCGGGGTCATACAGCGCGAGTGCGGTGTAATCATGATAGATGACCCGCCGCAAGCAGGAGGCGATGGCCCTCAGCAATTCGCGCAGGTCGAGGTTGGAGACCAGCGCATTGTTCACCTCGAGCAGCAGGCGGAGCCGGTCGCGCTCGCGGGCCAACTGCCGTTGATATATCTGGGCGTTCTGGAAGTTGAGGGCATTGTCCACGGCGACGGCGACCTGCGCAGCGACCTGGCGGAGGAATTCCACGTGTGCCTCGTCGTAAGCCGCCTCGTGAACCGCCCCGAAGGCCAGCACGCCTACGCGGCGTTGCGCTGTGGTCAGCGGCAGAACGCAAAAAGACTTTACGCCGTGCTCGCGCACCAACCGGGTCTCCTGGGGGAATTGCGTGACCTCCTCGATGTTGGGGACCATCAACACCTGCTGGGTTTCAAGCACCCATCCGCCGTGCGATTCCGCCACGGGGATTTCCATGCCGGGCTGGACGTGGGTGGGCAGGGAACTTTCTAGGACGTGCAAGCGCATCGCGTTTCGGGCAGGCTCATGCAGGGCCAGGAGGACAAAGTCGAAGCGGACGACGCGATGGAGGCTCCGCGCAAGGTCATGAAAAAGTGCGGACAGGTCGTGCCACGCGGCGATGGATTCCGCGACCTCGAGCAAGGCCCGGTACCGCTCGATGCCGGAATCTTTCCCCGATCCTTCCGCCGTCTCCTCGCTCATCCTCTTGAGCTTAGCATTCTGTCGCACGGCGCCTCAACCCCGATCCAGAGGTTTCGTTCGTTAGTGTCTTACGAGGTCATTTAGGCTCGGGATTGGGGTCAAGTTTTCCGCTGGTTCTCTGGGGAAGAAAGTCGAGTCGTCTCAGACTATTTAGCATGGTCTTTGCCTTCTCTGAGCGATTTTACACACCGAGGCTCGTACGCCTCCGCAAGAGTTGGAAGGACCATGGCGAAAGTCGTCGTCTTGGCGCCCAGGGCAACGACAAGGTGTCTCCTGGTTCGTCTCCGAAGCTTCCCGGAGGGAAACATTGTTTGGCTGGTGCGTTGCTTGCTTCCAAGGCCAGTATGACGAGTGCCCCACGAATCGACTTTAGCTCAGTAGAGGTTCGAACCCGCAAGGGTCGAATACTCGAAGTGCGTGCCTATGGCGTCGAAGACTTAGGGGCGCTCGTCGAAATGTATAAGAGTTTCGAACCCAAGCGGGTGGCGCAGGGGCTGCCGCCCCCGGACGTCCCTCGCATTGCGCACTGGCTGGAGGGGCTGCAAGGCAAGGCGCGGGCGCTCGTTGTGTGGGACGGCGCGAGGGTCGTTGCGCACACCATCTTGTGTCCTATCCGGACTGAGTCGGCGGAATTTGCGGTTTTCGTCCACCAAGACTATCGCGAAGACGGACTGGGCACCGCGCTCAGCCAGTTGACCCTGGGTTGGGCTTCCCGCCTGGGTTTCCCCCAAGTGTTCCTCACCACAGAATTTTCCAACTTCCCCGCCTTGCGGCTCTTTCGCAAATTAGGCTTTCAGATCACCTCGCGCTGCGCCGACGAGTGCGAGATGGCCCTTGACTTGGCGCAAGCGCAGGCCGCCCTTCCGCGGGCAGCGTAGCCGCGATCAAACGCCGGAGGGAAAAGCCGCAGCGTAATCCGCCCTGGCGGATAACTCTGCGCTACGGGACTGTTAACCAGCCTCAAAATACCGGAACGTCATCGTTCTCCTCGGTGTCAATACAACAGGAAAAGAAAGCGGCCAGTCCTCGGAGCGCTCCGTGGCTGTCACCCGAATCGCGCGGGAAGGAAATTCCCCCGGGAGGTGCAGCCATGTTCGGTGAAGATTTGCTCGATTCCTCGCGGGCGCGAGCGCCCGTGCTCGAAAGGATTCACTACCTTCTCTCGGCTGTGGCAGGGACGCTGGCGCTCCTCGTGGCGTTCTACTTGTTGCCGCCGGTCTCGGTGCCCCTTGAGTCGAAGCTGCGGGCCCTCGAAGCGTGTTTTCTGGGGGCCGCCGCGCTCGGCTATGCGCTGATGCTCTGCTACGTCTACGCGGATGCGCAGCATCTGGGACTGCGCGGGGCGTGCTGGCTTGTCGTCGCGCTCCTCTTCAATATTGGAGGGTTCATCACCTATTTGGTTTTTTCCGCGGCCAGGACCGGGAACTGGAAGCGCGCGACGATTCCTGCGGCCTACCTCCTCCAGGTTGTCCTGCTGGGCATGCTGGTCTTGGTTCCGCTGGTTCATGTGGAAGCTCTTCCCAAGGTGTTGCTGTTCGGGCCTCTGGTTTCTGCGCCAGCATCTCCCCCGCCTCCGCCGGCGGCTGGTCGGGCGTCGCAGCGGTCCCCACGACGCGCGACTCTGGAGGAAATCCTGAAAGCGCCGGTTTCCATTCCTCGGACCATCGCGCTGCTTCATGAGGAACCACTGCCGGCCGAAGGCGCAGCCGGGCAGATGCCCGGGGTCCCCGGCGGAATCTCTAACGGCGTTCCCCACGGCATCTGGGGCGCCGTGGTGATTACGCCCTGGAGTTCGCCCCCACCGCCACCACTACAGCCCAAGGGTGCTCACCCGCAACGCATCCGCGTGGGCGGCCAGGTCATTGCCGCGCGGCTGATCTACCAGCCCAAACCCGAATATCCGCCGCTGGCGAAGATGGCGCGCATCCAGGGGACTGTGCTGCTGGAAGCCATCATCGGGAGGGACGGGACCATTCGCGAGCTGAAGGTGCTCAGCGGTCACCCGTTGCTGGCGAAGGCGGCGCTGGAAGCCGTCCAGCGCTGGCGCTATCAGCCGACGCTGCTGAACGGCGAGCCCGTGGAGGTGCTCACAGAGATCAGCGTAAGCTTTGCGCTGGCGGAGTAAGCAGGCAAGCTTGAACGCAAATCAAGAGGCAAAAATCGGCGACTGTTGACTGCCGACTGCTAGCTCTCGACTGATTCTTCAGCTTTCCCAGAGGCTGGAAACGGGGAGGCTCAGGCCGGGGAACAAAGGTGAGGTTAGAGTCTCGCCAAAACTCAAGTGCGCCGCGAGACCGTACTCACCCCCTTTGAGGCGGAAAATCTCAACTGTCTTTACCTCGGGATCGACCAGCCAATACTCACTCACTCCGTGCAGCGCATACTGCTTCAATTTTATTTCGCGGTCCATGCGCCTCGTTGTCTCCGAAAGAACTTCCACGACGAGGTCAGGCGGCCCGATAAGGTTGTCCTCGGTAATCTGGGGGCCCCGAACTCTTGACACGAAAAGAACGTCGGGTTCAAGGACCGTATAAGGAGAAAGCACAACGTCGTAAGGAGCGACGAAGACTTCGCCGAGCCCGTGCTGCCGGGCGTACTGCCACAGATGGCCGTGTAAGTTGCCAACGATTCTTTGATGGAGGGTCTTGGGTGCAGGCGTCACAATGAGTTCTCCGTCCACAATCTCGTAGCGGTTCCGGTCCGGCGGGATGTGCTGCAAGTCCTCGTAAGTGAACTTGGTGGAGATGCGCATGGCAGCATTATAGCAGGGACGAAGGCAGAAGACAGGAGTCAGAAGTGACGGCCACTCACCCTTGGTAGTCACGCTTAGTGCGTTTTCTAATCCAGCCGTGGGCCTGTGGGTGGAGGAAAAAGCACAGCGTTGCACAGGCGCCAGCCACGGCTCGGCGACTGACGAGTGACGATTGAACCCGCCGCGACGGGACGATCGGAACTAATCTGCAATCGACAATCGGCAATCGAAAATCAGGCGCGGGGGGCGGCGCTGGCACGCTGGTAGAAGGGCAGGGCAGTGACTTCCGCGGCCACGCCGGAAGCGAACGCGAGCTTCGTGCCGGGCTCCGAAACTTCCCGGCGCAGGTAGGCCATCGCTAGCGTTTTGCCCAGCGTAGGCGAGACGCAAGCGCTGGTGACCTCGCCCATCTCCTTGCCGGCGGAGGTCAGCTTCTCGCCGGGCTGCGGCGGGACGGAGGCCTCCACGATCAGGCCCATGAGTTGCCAGTTGACATGGCCGCGGCTGCGGGCCCGTTCGACGATTTCCTGCCCAAGGTAGCATCCCTTAGTGAAGCTCAGCGCATTGTAGAGTCCGGCTTCGAGCGGGATGGTGTCTTCGGCCAATTCCTGGCCGTAACGAGGAATGCCCGCCTCAATGCGCAGGGTTTCGAGTGCCTGACTTCCGCAGGGGAGCATGTCGTAAGTGGGCGCCTGGCCGCACGCAGCTCCCCAGATGGCCAGCAGGCCCTTTGCTCCCACCCAAACCTCGTAACCCCCTTCGCCTGTGCTGGAGGCGCAGACGACCCGGACGGGGAAGCCGGCGTAATTGGTGGCAAAGTGGTCGAACTCCTGCAGGGCGGGCAAATCGATGTGCAGCGTCTTTTCGAGCAGCGGGCGCGCACGCGGGCCTTGTAACGCCAGGGTATAAAGCTCCAGCGGTTCCATCTCCACTTGATCCCCGACAATGTAGCGGCCTAGCCCTTGCATGGCTTTCTCGCGCAGGTCGGCATCGGTGTCCACGAGGAAACGGCCCTCGGCGCAATAAAGGCGCAGGTCGACCAGGATGTGCCCCTGAGCGGTCAGGAGTGCGGCGTAAGTCCCCTGGCCCGGCGCGAGCTTCTGCACGTCGTTGCTCACCATGCGGTGCAGGAAGCGGATGTGGTCCCGGCCTTTTATCGTGAACTTGGCGCGGAAGGAGAAATCAAACAGCCCTGCCGCTTGGCGCACAGCTTGGTGCTCGGCGACTGGGTCTGAGAAGCGCGCCGGGACGACAGCACCGTGATATTCGCCCAAGGGCGCCCCTTGGGAGAGGTGGTAGTCAGCGAGGGGGGACTTGAGGTGTTCCGACATGGGAATAAGGTTACAGGTGACAGCTTACAGGGGATAGGGCGGCAGCAGCAAGGGGTGAGCCGACCCGGCAAAGGCAAAAGGCCAAAGCGTGAAGGACCAAGTAACCAACCGTGTGTCCTTAGGGAGTCACAAAGCAAAAAGCAAAAATCCGAAACGGAAGAACCGCAGAGTTGAAGAACAACTCTGCGCTACGTGAATCCCGCCGGACTGACCGGACGCCCAAAATCAGAAGAAGCCGAGTTGGAGCTTGGCGGCTTCGGACATCCGGCTTTTGTCCCAGGGTGGGTCCCAGACAACTTCCACCTTCACGCTCTTGACGCCGAGCAGCTCAGAGATCTTGTCCTCGACCTCTCCGGGTAGGGTGCCGGCCACCGGGCAACCGGGCGCGGTCAGTGTCATCTTCACATACACCTGGCCGGCAGGTTCCACCTTGATCTCGTAAATCAGGCCGAGGTCATAAATATTGACCGGGATCTCCGGGTCGTAGCAGGTACGCAGGGCTTCGGCGATCTTGTCCTGGAGTGCGACAACCTGGGACACGGTCAGGGTTGAAGGGCTTGTCTCCACTGAGGGAGGGATTTGCTCGGCCATGATTCGTTCACTCCGTGCTAGCGACCTTTTGGTCTCCAGCCAGCGCGCTCTTGAGCGTATGCCAGGCCAGCGTCGCGCACTTGACGCGCACCGGGAATTCCCAGACGCCGGAAAAAACCGCCAGTTTTCCGAGTGCGGGAGCGATTCCGGCACGCGGCGGTTTGCCGGTGACCAGGTCGTGGAAGCTCTCGAAAAGGGCTTCGGCCTCCGCGCGCGTCTTGCCTTTCAAGGTCTCGGTCAGGAGTGACGCCGAGGCCGTGGAGATGGCGCAGCCGGAACCCTGAAAGCTGATGTCGGTGATGCGGTCGTCCACCAACTTGACGTAGATCGTCACCTTGTCGCCGCACAGCGGGTTATATCCGTCGGCGTGGCCGTCGGCCGCGTCAAGCGCGCGAAAATTGCGGGGGCGCTTCGCGTGGTCGAGGATGACCTCCTGATAGAGAGCGCTGAGTTCTGAAGTCCTCGGATCGGGCATGGAAGAAGTTCACAGTCAAGAGTTGACAGTCGACAGCCAAGAGTCGAGAGTCAGCAGTCGAATGTCGAACCTAAATCTTAAATCCAAAAATCCAAAATCGAAAATCCAAAATCACAAATCAGCCAAAGATCCCCTTGACCATCTGGAGGCCGGCTGCCAGCGCGTTGATGTCCTGCTTGGTGTTGTAGAAGGCCAGCGAGGCCCGTGCCGTAGCCGGCACGCCGAAGCGCTCCATGACCGGTTGGGCGCAATGGTGGCCCGTGCGAATGGCGATGCCTTCCCGGTCGAGCACGGTCCCGACGTCGTGGGCATGGACGCCCTCTACCAGGAAGGAAAGGACCCCTACCTTCTCGCGGGCGGTGCCGATGAGGCGGACTCCCGGGATCTGACCAATGGCCTCCGTCGCGTAGGCGAGCAAGGCGTGCTCATACGAGGTGATGCTGTCCATGCCAATCTGGTTCACGTAGTCGATGGCGGCGCCGAGCCCGATGACGCCGGCAACGTTGGGCGTTCCGGCTTCAAACTTGTAAGGGATGGTGTTGTAGAGGGTCTTCTCAAACGTTACCGAGCTGATCATGTCGCCGCCACCCTGGTAGGGTGGCATGGCTTCCAGCAGCCGAGCCTTGCCGTAGAGTGCGCCGATGCCAGTTGGCCCAAAGACCTTGTGGCCGGAGAAGGCATAGAAATCGCAGTCCAGCTCCTGGACGTCTACCTTCGAGTGAGGTGCGGCTTGGGCTCCATCCAGGACCACGGCCGCACTCCAGCGGTGCGCCATCTCGACGATCTGCCGCACCGGGTTGACGGTGCCGAGGGCATTGGAGACGTGGGCCACCGACACGATCCGCGTGCGCGGGCCAAGAAGCCTTTCGAACTCTTCCAGGATTAACTCGCCACGGTCATTAATGGGCCCCACGCGGAGGCGAGCGCCCTTCTCCTCGCAGAGGATTTGCCAGGGAACGATGTTGGAGTGATGTTCCATGGCGGTGATGAGGACTTCATCGCCGGCCTGCACGTGCTGGCGGCCGTACGTCTGCGCCACGAGGTTGATGGCCTCGGTGGTCCCACGCACAAAGACGATTTCCCGATGCTCGGCCGCGTGGAGGAAGTGCTGAACCTTGACTCGGGCCTCTTCGTACGCCCGGGTGGCGCGCTCGCTGATGAGGTGCACGCCGCGATGCACGTTCGAGCAGTCCTGGGTATAGAAGTGCAGGATCGCGTCAATCACCCTTTGGGGCTTCTGGCTGGTCGCGGCGTTGTCCAAATAGACGAGCGGCTTGCCGTAAACTTTCTGCTTCAGAATCGGGAAGTCCTCCCGGATCCTACGCACGTCGAATGCGGGAGGCGCCGCTTCGCGCACCGGCGGATGGATGACCTCGCGCGTGGTAGCCATCATGCCTCCTCTGCCGGCTGGGCCTTGGCCAAGCGGGCAAACAAACTTCCCGTGAGCTGCTCGCGTAGGGGTGCGTGCTTGATCTGCTCCAGGATGTCGTTGGCAAAGGCGAACGTCAAGAGATGGCGAGCTTCCTGGAGGGCAATGCCGCGCGAACGCAGGTAGAAGATAGCTTCGGGGTCGATCTGGCCGACGGTGGCCCCGTGCGTGCACTTGACGTCGTCGGCGTAGATTTCAAGCTGTGGCTTGGTGTTGATCACGGCCTCTTCGGAGAGCAGCAGGTTCTTGTTGCTCTGCTTGGAGTCGGTCTTTTGGGCGTCCTTGCGCACGATGATCTTGCCGCTGAAGACGCCTTCCGACTTCCCCTCAAGCACGCCTTTGTAAAGCTCGCGGCTGTTGCAGTGAGGCTTGGCGTGATCGATGGTGGAATGATTGTCCACGTGCTGCTGGCCAGCGACGACGTAGAGGCCGTGTAGGGTTGCTTCAGCGCCCTCGCCGTCCAGCACCGTCTGAACCTCTTCCCGCACCAGCGCGCCGCCAAACGCCAACGAATTTGTGGCCACCGTGCTCGACCGGTGCTGATGAACTTGCACCCGAGCGTAGTGAAACGCCGTCTCGCTCTCCTGCTGGACCTTGGTGTAGTCGATCACGGCGCCTTCACCCGCCACCAGCTCCGTAACTGCGTTGGTGAAATAGATTTCCCCGGCTAAGCCCACGTAGGTTTCAATGAAAGCTGCCTGGCTCTCACGGCCGGCAAGAATCAGGTTCCGAGGATGGCAAACCGTGGGCTGGCCATCGGCTTTGGCAAGAAATAGGAGATGGATGGGCTTCTCCAGGACGACTCCCTTGGGTAACTCGACAAACGCTCCGTCTTCCAGGAAGGCGGTGTTGAGAGCTACAAAGGGATGAGTCTTGTAGTCGGCATACTTGGCCAAATGCCCTTCCAGGGATGTGACGCGGCTCTTGAGAGCTGCCGACAGGCTGCCCACCTTTACTCCCTGGGGAAGCGTTTCCGGCGTTGAGAGCTCCGGACAGTAACGCCCGTTGATGAACGTGAGCCGGCAACACCTCAGGTCCGCCAGAGGCAGGCGGCCAATCTCCTGCGAGGCGGACCAGGGGGCGATCATCGCGCGGCCAGCCGCAACTTCTCCAAGTGCCAGCCGGTTGATCTTTTCCGCAGCCGAGCCGGCGAGCTCAGGCTCCGCAGGCCGGAACGCGAGGTCTGTAATGGGGGTGACGCTCGTGTATTTCCAGTCTTCCTCGTGCGAGGTTGGAAAGCCGAGTTGGGCAAAACAGTCAAGGCCCGCCCTGCGAATCGCGTGGACCCAGGAGGGGCCCGTTTGAGCAAGCTTATTCTCAAGCTGCGTAAAGGTCGAAAGGTAATTAGCTTCGGCTTCTTTGACGTCAATCATCGCTTCCACATTTCCCCTGTCGCCGTGCTCGATGAGCGCCCTGTGACCCTATAGCGGCGCTGTCCCCGCCGACATGGTGCCCTGCGGGATCGGAGTCCTCGCTACGAACTACAAGACAAATCGGAGATCGAAAATGCTAAATCGCAAATCCAAAATCCAAAATCGAAAATCCGACATTACGCCGGCTGGCCCGCCTCGACTGATTCCTCCAACCATCCGTAGCCCTTCTCCTCGAGCTCCAGGGCCAGGTCCTTCCCGCCCGACTTGATGATGCGGCCGTTGTAGAGCACGTGCACGTAGTCCGGGATGATGTAATTCAACAGCCGTTGATAGTGAGTGACCACGATGCTGGCGCGGTTCGGGCTGCGCAGGGAGTTGACGCCGTGAGCGACAATCTTCAGGGCATCGATGTCGAGTCCGGAGTCGGTCTCATCGAGTATGGCCAGCCTCGGCTCCAGCACCGCCATCTGGAAAATCTCGTTGCGCTTCTTCTCGCCGCCTGAGAACCCTTCGTTCACCGAGCGGCACAACAGGGGCTCATCCATCTCCAGTGACTTTGCCTTCTCGCGGACGAGGGCGAGGAAGTCAATGGCATCAAGCTCTTCCAGGCCGCGGTGCCTGCGGATGGCATTGAGCGCCGTGCGCAGAAAATAGGTGTTGTTCACCCCGGGAATCTCTACGGGGTACTGGAAGGCCAGGAAAATCCCTTCGCGCGCGCGCGCTTCGGGGGACATGGTGAGGAGGTCTTTACCTTCGTACGTGACCTCGCCGGCGGTTACCGCGTATATATCGCGGCCCGCCAGCACCTGGGCCAGCGTGCTCTTCCCCGAGCCGTTGGGGCCCATAATGGCGTGCACCTCACCCAAATTGACCGTGAGATCAATCCCGCGCAAGATATCCTTGTCGCCCGCTTTCGCTTGCAGGTTCCTAATAGTCAGCATTCAACGCTCCCTGTTAATAGAAACTGGAAAATCGAAAATGGAAACTGGAAACTCGAAATTCGAAACTCGAAATTGGAAACTCGAAGACCGAAATTCGAAAATCGAGAATCGAATCGTAGCCTCCGGATATGACCGCTCAAAGAACGCGTTGTGCACTGTCTCGCCGTCCGGCAAGAGTGCGGCGCGCAGAATTCGTCATTTACCATTCACTATTCACAATTCAGAATTCATAATTCCGAATTACCCGACGCTGCCTTCCAAACTCACGCCCAGCAGTTTCTGCGCTTCGACGGCAAACTCCATGGGCAACTCGCGGAAGACCTGCTTGCAGAAGCCGTTGACGATCATGTTCACCGCATCTTCCGTCGACAGGCCGCGCTGGCGGCAGTAGAAAATCTGCTCCTCGCCAATCTTCGAGGTGGAAGCTTCGTGCTCCACCTGCGCCGTCGGATTCTTGACTTCCAGGTACGGGAAGGTGTGAGCGCCGCACTTGTCGCCGATGAGCAGCGAGTCACACTGCGAGTAGTTGCGCGCGCCGCGCGCTCCCTTCAGGATCTTCACCATGCCCCGATAGCTGTTCTGCCCGTGGCCGGCCGAGATGCCTTTCGACACGATGGTGCTCCGGGTGTTCTTACCGAGGTGAAGCATCTTGGTACCGGTGTCCGCCTGCTGCCAGTTGTTGACCACGGCGACCGAATAGAACTCACCCACCGAGTTGTCGCCCTGGAGGATGCAACTGGGATACTTCCAGGTGATGGCCGAGCCGGTCTCCACCTGCGTCCAGGAAATCCTGGAATTCACGCCCAGGCACTTTCCCCGCTTCGTCACAAAGTTGTAAATACCTCCCTTGCCGTCCTTGTCGCCCGGGTACCAGTTCTGGACGGTAGAGTACTTGATCGTCGCGTTGTTATGGGTGATCAGCTCCACCACCGCCGCGTGCAGTTGGTTTTCGTCCCGCATCGGCGCCGTGCAACCCTCCAGGTAACTGACGTGGGCGCCTTCGTCGGCGATGATGAGGGTGCGCTCGAACTGGCCCGTCTGGCGGGCGTTGATGCGGAAGTAGGTCGAAAGCTCCATCGGGCAGCGTACACCCTTGGGGACGTACGCGAACGACCCGTCACTGAACACCGCGGAGTTGAGCGTGGCAAAGAAGTTGTCCGTGTACGGCACCACCGAGCCGACGTACTTGCGGACCAGGTCGGGATGCTCTTGCACCGCTTCGGAGAATGAACAGAAGATGATCCCCAGCTCCGCCAGCTTCTCTTTAAAAGTCGTCGCCACGGAAACGCTGTCAAAGACCGCATCCACCGCCACACCGGCCAGCAGCTCGCGCTCCCGTAGAGGGATCCCGAGCTTCTCGTAAGTCTCCAGAAGCTTGGGGTCGACTTCCTCCAGGCTCTTCGGCCCGGAGCCGGCTGTCTTGGGTGCCGAAAAGTACCGAATACTCTGATAATCGATGGGGCCATAGTGGATATTCCCCCACGTCGGCTCCCGCATGGTCAACCAGTGCCGATAAGCCTTCAGGCGCCATTCGAGCATCCACTCCGGCTCGCGCTTCTTGGCGGAGATGAGGCGAATGACGTCCTCATTCAATCCCGGCGGCACCGTCTCTTGTTCGATGTCGGTAACGAAACCGTACTTGTACTCCTGGGTGGCCAGGATTTCGATTTCCGTCTGAGGGGTAGCCATTAGTTTTCCTCCGCAAAACCTACTTCACCCATAAACCGCCGCCCGGGCTGGCAGCGAGGACCACTTCGAGCTTGATGCCTCGGGACGTCGGTAAGCGTAGCCCATCTGGACATAGCAGCCAGGATCCTTCTCCCTTGCGGTCGAGATACCCGTCATGCCTGCGCCCTTTCCACCCAATCGGTGTCCGGAGAAAACGCACGGAGGTGGTTCACAGCCTCCACCACCCGGCCGATAACGTAATCTACTTCCTCCTCGGTGTTGAAGCGACCGAGGCCGAAGCGAATCGCTGCGTGCGCCAAATCCTCGCGGACTCGCAGAGCTTTCAGCACATACGAAGGCTCAGGCTTTGCCGACGTACAGGCCGAGCCAGAAGAAAGCGCGACGTCGTTCAGGCCCATCAGCAGGGATTGTGCGTCAACGCGCGCAAAGCTGAGGTTCAAGTTGTTGGGCAGGCGGTGCTCCAGGCTGCCATTGACGTAAACCTCGTCCAGCCTCGAGCGCACCCCTTCCTTCAGGCGGTCGCGCAGGGACCGGAGCCGCGCGGATTCTTCGGGCATCTCCTTGCGGCACAGCTCACACGCCTTACCGAGGCCGACAATGCCCGGGACGTTTAACGTCCCGGAGCGCAAGCCGCTCTCGTGTCCGCCGCCGTCGAGCAGAGGCGCCAGCTCCACGGGGTCGCCCTGGCGGCGCACGTAGAGCGCGCCCACGCCCTTGGGGCCGTACATCTTGTGCGCGGAGATCGACAGCAGGTCGACACTCATCCCTCGCACGTCGAGGGGGATTTTCCCCGCCGCCTGCGCCGCGTCGGTATGAAACAGGATGCCGCGTTCACGGCAGAGCCTGCCGATTTCTGCGAGAGGCTGGAGCGTCCCGAGCTCGTTTTGCGCCGCCATGATGCTAACTAATATAGTCTTATCTGTTAAGGCGGACTTAAGATCATTAAGGTCCGCCAACCCGTCGGACTGGATCGGCACGTAGCTGACCTGAAAGCCTTCCTGCTCGAGCCGCTTCAAGCTGTCCAGGACGGCCTTGTGCTCAGTGGGCAGCGTGACAAGGTGGTTGCCCTTGTCGCGGTATCGCCACGCCGCGCCTTTGACCGCCAGGTTATCGGATTCGGTCGCCCCGGAAGTGAAGACAATCTCCTTGGGGGAAGCGTTGACGAGCTGGGCGACCTGTTGGCGAGCCTGCTCGACCGCCGCTTCCGCTTCCCAGCCAAAACGGTGGTGGCGGCTGGCGGCGTTGCCGAAGGCCTCGGTAAAGAAGGGAAGCATCGCCTCCAAGACGCGCGGGTCTACCGGAGTGGTCGCGTGGTTGTCCATGTAGATCGGGAGCTTCACAGGAAGTTTCCTCCGATTTGCACGAGCCCGGATTGGTCGGTACGCAGGCTGGAGATCGTGACCGCGCTCAGCGCTTTGACCAAGGTCTCATTCACGTGGCGCAACGGCTCGCGGACCGTGCATTTCAGCATCTGGCCACACTCCCTGTGATCGGTGACGCAGGAAGTGATGAACAGTGGCCCTTCGATGGCCCGGATGACCTCGAAGGCCGTGATCTGGGATGGCGGCTTCGCCAGGACATAGCCTCCGTTCGTGCCGTGCTGCGAAATCAGCAGGCCGTTCTTCACCAGCTTCTGGAGAATCTTGGCGAGAAGTTCGGGCGGGATGCCATAAGCCCGGGCAATATCCTTGGCGCTGCAAGCCAGCGAGGGCGGGCGCTCCGCCAAGTGCCTGACGGCAATCAATCCGTAGTCTGCCTTCTTGCTCAGCTTCAACACGTCGATATCCGACTTATTTAGTCGTATATAGGATAGCGCCCGAGCATTACGGCGTCAACCTTAATTTTCCCTGCCCAAAGCAGCTTGCTTTTGCCCTGGAGCGGGGACGCCTTGGCCACTGTGCTTCGACCAGTGTCTCCCCCGATTTTGCCCTGCCGCTCATGCCTCGTCATGGCGATCTGAGCTTGAAACGAGGGGGCGGCTCCAGTAGCATTCTGGCGGGAGGTGGGCTTGAAATCGGAGATTCTGGCTGGGGCACTCCTGCCGCACCTCGTCAGCCGACGGGAGTTCCTGTGTTCGCTTGCCCTCGCCGGGGTTGCCACGAGCTTCCGGAAGGCGATTCCCGACGCTCTCCAGACCCCTTACAAACTCAACCGGCTGGTTATTGCGCCGTCGAAAAAGGCGGGTGCATTCGACGCACAAGGAGCCGACGCCCCCTTTGTCTTCCGTTACGGTAACTCGTTCTATATGACGTACGTGGGCTTTGATGGCGAGGGGTATCAAACCGGACTCGCTTCCTCTTCGGACCTAATCCAATGGCAGAAGGAGACCTTGCTGCTTCGGCGAGATCCCAAGAACCCGGTCATTCGCTATAACGTGGCCTTAACTTGGATATTGCGAGAGAACGGCGTCTTCTCGCCGGGCCGGCTGAAGAAAGTTCGCGGCCGATACTTAGGTGTCTACCACGCCTACCCCCGGCCTGGATACGAGGTGGGGCCAGCCGCGATCGGGCTCTGTTGGAGCCATGACCTCTGGCATTGGGAGCTGGAGGAGCCCTGCCTCCGCGCCGAAGATGGTCAGCCCTGGGAGCAGGGAGGGTTGTACAAGGCTTGCCTGGTCGAGGACCAGGGAACGTATTACCTCTTCTACAACGCCAAAGGTCGGGCAGCGCAATGGAAAGAGCAGACCGGCTTTGCTTCCTCTACGGACCTGAAGAGGTGGGCTCGCTTTTCCGGCAATCCTGTGCTCCGGAATGGACCGCCCTGCAGTCCCGACGAGCGATTTTGTAGCGATCCCTGCGTCCTGCGCTACGGTCGTCAGTGGGCTGTCTTCTACTACGGTTTGGACGCGCGGGGCGTTGCCCGTGACCTACTGGCGTTGTCTCCCGACCTTCGCCGCATGGCGAAGTGCCAGGGATTCCTGATTGATGTGGGGCCTGCCGGGAGTGTGGACTCCCAATACGCCCACAAGCCCTCGGTGGTGTTTAACCAAAGCGTCCTGTACCATTTTTACTGCGCTGTGTCGCTCGAATTTGGGCGTGGCATAAGCCTCGCTGCATCCCGGCCAATGTGACGGAGTCCTCGCCCTTCCTGGGCAGCAAAGGCCTTCGCGGGCGGGTAGTGAGTCGATACGCGCCCTGGATCGTGTTAGCTTAACGCCGTCCGGCCACCGTCCACCAAAAGGCACGCTGCGGTGATGTAAGAAGCTTCATCTGACGCCAGGAAGAGGATAGCGTGCGCGACTTCCGAAGGTCTACCCACTCTCATGAGGATCGTCTTTGCACCTTCCATCGCCTCGAACTGCTCCAGCGTCAAGCCGTCTCTGGCGATGTGGTTTAAGGTTGCGCCCGTCACGATGGTTCCCGGGCAGACCGTGTTGACCCGGATATTCGCCGGCGCCAGATCCAAGGCCATCAGGCGCGTCATGTGCAGGATCGCGGCCTTCGTGGAACTGTAGGAGAGGAAACTGGGCTGGGCGAAAAAAGCAGACTGGGAACTGATGTTCACAATCGACCCTCCGCCGTTCTTCCTCATTTGCTCGCTGGCGAAGCGGCTGACCAGGGCAGTTCCAATCACGTTGGTGCCCAAGGAAGATTGCCAGTCGTCCACCGTCGCCTCGAGTCCCTTCAGGACAAAGGCGGCCGCGTTGTTTACCAGAACATCAACTCGGCCATAGGCACGCACCGCTTCGTCGGTGATCTTCTTGGCGTCGGGTTCCTTGGAAATGTCAGCGTGCACGAAGATGGCCTCGCCTGCTTTCTCCCGAATCTGAGCCACTGTCTTGTTTCCCCCCGCCGCATCCAGATCGGCCACGACGACTTTGGCTCCCTCCTTGCCAAAGAGCACGGCCGTTGCTTCGCCGATACCTGACGCTGCACCTGTAACGATTGCCGCCTTATTCTTTAGCCGCATCTTTACCCTCCGTCATGCCGGCTGATCCCGCGCCTGCGGGATCAGTAATCTGGTCAGCTCCCCGGGGAGCCTCCACGAAGCGCACGTTTCCTGTCTTCTCAAGTGGGTTGGGCGGACTGGTTCTCTCAGTCCGCGCCTTTCCGTGGGGCGACCCAAACTGCTACGGAGTTACAAAGCAGCTCTCCGCACGCACCTCTATGCCAGAAATCTCGCTTCCAATGCAAGAGAGAATCTCCTGCTGAGAAGAGAGATTGAAGCAAGCGTAAGGACCCACGCGCCGGGCTAATTGACCATGCTAACCCGCCAGCCCACGACTAGGGACGCGAACTATCTGCCGATCTCAATTGTAGGCCTGCGGGAAGCCTAACGGCACGAGGAAATACTTTTCCCCTCTCATGGTGGAAATTCGTTTCACCTTTTGGGCGGGCTTCTCTCAGGAGCTTTGCTGACCGGGGCTAACATATTGAAAACCCACGGAAAATAGTTCACGGCGGAGAGCATGTCTGGCAGCCGACTTGCCCTAATAGATGGTGGTTGGATTGGCCGTAGTTGAGGTGGATGCAATGCCGAGCACGGTAGTCCAGGAACGGACGGTTTATCTGTCTTGCCGCCAGCGCGAGGTTCGCTGCCGGTTGTGGTATGAAGTGACTCAGTTCCGAGAGGGGCTGTTCAAGTACTTCCTCCTCCGAATCCAGGAACTTGAGTAGCAGCGCACTTGTTGGCGGGCGGCCTACCCAACCTTGCAAGCGTCGGTTTGGATACGATGTTGAACTTCGCCGGAAAGCGTGTTACGCAGAGCCATTGTCACGGGGGCCGTCTCGGAACTCGCTGTTGGGCCTTGCTTCGAATGAAGCACCAAGGAGGATTAAGATCCCCCAACCGGTCCCAAAACACAGTTCCGCGACGGCCTTCGGGCAGTCCTCGGCCCTTTAGTTTTGGGCGCTGAGGGACGTTGCCCTGCGCTATTGTCTCTCCTCTCAGGCTTCCTCTTGCGGTGGTCTACCTTTCCTGAGGTATTCCCTCTTACAAATCTACTGTGCCAGGCGAGCTGTGCCAGGCGAGCTTGACCTCACGGCAGCGTTCATTTATATTCGAATTGAATACATTTGCGGGAGTGCCCCGGATGCCCAAGACGCTTACAATGCGGCTAGACGACGCGACCTACAACACCTTTGTCCGCGCGGCGAAGGCCGAGCGCCGCTCGCTCGCCAACTTGGTGGAAACCGCCGCGCTACTCCACATCCAGGAAACAAAATTCGCCGACGATGCCGAGATGGCTGAGATTCTTTCGCGACGCGGGCTCGTGAAACGCCTGAAGGCGGGCTCTCGCGATGTGCGTCGGCGGAAGGGGCGGCTCGCCACCATCCTGTAGAATGCCCTATGAGATTTTCGAGACCCGCCAGTTCCTACGTGACCTCGCCAAGCTAGGGGGTGTCGGGCAAAGGCGCCTCGCGACTAAACTACGGGAGCATGTCTATCCCCTGCTTCGCGAAAATCCTCACTTTGGTCCGAACGTCAAGCGTCTAAGAAACTGGGAACCGCCAACCTGGCGATATCGGATAGGCGATTGGCGCTTCTTCTACGAGATTGATGAAAAGCAGCGGACCGTTTTCATGACCGTTGCGGACCACCGCAAACAGGCGTACCGATAGGCTTTGGCGTTGATCGCGTGCCGGCATCGCCCACATCCCCAAAAAGGCTACGCGCGCGCCTCACGCGCCCCCTCCATCTGCCCCTCGAGAGATTCGTTCCAACCGGCTCGGATGTATACTGGTTCCGGAAGCGAAGGCTCTGGAAAGGGCGGAGGTATTCTTCCATGACGGAAGTGCGCCGAACGTACTGCGGTCTGTGCCATCCGCGTTGCGGTGCGCGCCTGCACGTCGAAGACGGCCGGGCAATTAAGGTCGAAGGAGACCCGGACCACCCTATCTCCCGCGGGCGGCTTTGCGCTCGGGGCAGGCTGCTTGTCGATCACCTCTATCATCCCGGTCGCCTCAATTATCCGCTGAAGCGTACGGGCGAACGCGGCGCCAATCAGTGGCAGCGTCTCTCCTGGGATCAGGCGCTTGGCGAAGTGGCCGACCGGTTAGCGGCCCTTCGCGATCAACACGGCCCGGAAACACTCGCCTTCACTCATGGCACTCACCGGACCTATCACTGGGACGGCAGGCGCTTCTTCAACCTGTTTGGCTCGCCGAACTTGTGCGGGGCGAACAACATTTGCATGTGCCCCAGCCAAGCCGTCGAATACGCCACTTACGGAGGTTTTGTTGGCGGCGACCTTGGGCGAACGAAGTGCCTGGTGGTGTGGGGGCACGCTCCTTCGCAAAGCGACCCGATCCTTGCCTTTCCTGAGATCGTGGCCGCGAAGAAGCGTGGTGCAAAGCTTGTGGTTGTGGACCCGCGTTGCACTCCGGAGGCGGAGCTGGCGGACTGGTGGCTGCCGATTCGGCCGGGTACGGATGTGGCGCTGATGCTGGGGTGGCTACGGCTGATGATCGAGGAGGGCTGGTACGACCGGGACTTTGTCGAACGCTGGACGGTGGGCTTTGACGACTTGCGGGTTGCCGTCGCCCCATACACGCCGGAGAAGGTGTCGGCAATCACCTGGCTTTCGCCAGAGCAGATCTGTGAGTCGGCGCGCTGCTACGCCACCACGAAGCCCGCCGTGATTACTTGGGGCTTCGGTCTGGACAAGCAGGGGGTTAACGCGACTCAGGCGGCGCGGGCCCGCTGCCTGCTCCGGGCCCTCTCCGGCAACCTGGACGTGCCCGGAGGAGAGCTGTTGGGGCGGGTGGAGCCTGTGGGGAAGATCGTGGGCAACGATGTGATGGAGTTCAACGAGGCGCTGCCGCCTGAGCAGCGGGCGAAACAGCTTGGGGCGGATGAATATCCCTTTTTTGGCTTCCCCGGCTGGGAACGCAATGTGGTCGCCAACCGCCGCCTACCCTCCAGCTACATGCTTCCACCGTTAGCTGACATGACTTGCATGGCCCACGCGCGCGCCGTCTTCGAGGCCATCCTTACGGGCCGGCCCTATCCGGTCACGGCAGCGATCTCCCTGGCCAGCAACCCACTGCTGGCGCTTCCCAACGTGCAGCGGACCTACGCAGCATTGAAGGCCCTCCAACTGTACGTGGTAATGGATTATTACCTCACGCCGTCGGCGGCGCTGGCTGACTACGTGTTTCCTGCTGCCTCAACCGTCGAGCGGACGGAGCTCTGGCTGACCCCGAGCTTCTGCCTCGCCTGTCCCAAGGGGATTGGTCCTTTATACGAGCGGCGCGACGACTATCAGTTCTGGCGGGGATTGGCAATGCGCCTGGGACAAGCCGAACACTGGCCCTGGCAAACGGTGGAGGAGGTTTGGGACTATCGATTGGCTCCCGTCGGCCTCACCTTTGAAGGACTGCTGGCGCGGAACGGCCTGTTTGGGCAACGAGAGTACCGGCGATACGAACAGTTCGGGTTCGGCACACCGTCCGGGAAGGTGGAACTCCGCTCGAGCACCTTCGAGGCCCTGGGCTGCGCACCGGTTCCCGTCTACCGCGAGCCTGCCCAGCGGGACCAGACTCCCGCTGGCGATTCCGGCCTGGCGCGAGAGTACCCGTTGGTGCTGATCACCGGCAGCCGGTTCATGCCCATGTACCACTCCGAGCAGCGGCACCTGGCGGCAGCGCGGGCCCGGATGCCCGATCCGCAGGTGACTCTGCACCCGGATACGGCGGCGGCGCTGGGGCTGGAGGAGGGCAGTTGGGCCTGGGTGGTCACACCTCAGGGGCGAATCCGTTTGCGCACGCACCTTGCGGCTGCTGTTGATCGGCGCATGGCCGACGTGCAACACGGCTGGTGGTTTCCCGAGCGGTCGGCGGCGGAACCGGAATTGTTCGGCGTCTTCGAGTCCAACGCCAATATGCTCTGTCCGGACGGAGCGAAGTTCTGCAGCCCGGAAATTGGCAGTTGGCCCCACACCGCTCTCGTCTGCCGGGTAGAACGGGAGGCTGCCGGGCCGCCAGCCTAGCACAATGACCCTTTGGCTTGGCGCCACCCCGATACGCACTGGCGGTGAGATTATCCGGGTGGTTCAGGCCCCAATAGCGACGCTACGCCGGCATCCAGGTGGGGTTAGGCCGTGAGAGTTCTTCTCATCTCCGCGAACACCGAGAAGATGAACATCCTTCCGCTGCCGCTAGGGCTGGCATTGGTCGCCGCCGCCAGCCGAAGAGCCGGCCACGATGTGACCTTGCTGAACCTGATGTTTGAGGGAGACACGAATTCGGCCATCCAAGACTGCATCGAAGGGTTTCGGCCGGAGGTTATCGGAACCTCGGTGCGCAATATCGACGATCAGAACATGGCTGATCCAAAGTTCCTCTTGCCTCCCGTTCGGGAGGTCGTGGCGACCTGCCGCAGCCTGTGCAATGCTCCGATCGTTGTTGGCGGAGCGGGTTATAGCATATTCCCCGAGAGCGCCTTGCGCTACCTCGGGGCAGACATGGGGATCCGCGGTGAAGGGGAGACAGCTTTCGCCGCTCTGCTGGAGCGCATGGCGAAGGGCGCTCCGGTGTCCGGTCTGCCTGGCCTCTACCTTCCCGGCCAACGGCCTGCGGAGAGGACCTTCACAAGGAACCTGGACGAGCTGCCGCTCCCTGAGCCCGGCCTCTGGATTCCCTCTGTTTCCGGCAGCGCGGATTTTTGGCTTCCCGTCCAGAGCCGGCGCGGTTGTCCCTTGGATTGCAGCTTCTGTTCAACCAGCGCCATCGAGGGGCGGCCCTTACGAAGACACGCTCCGGAGACCATCGCGCGATGGCTGGAACAGCTCGTGTCAAGCGGGTTCCGTAACTTCAACTTTGTCGATAACACGTTCAACCTTCCGCCCTACTATGCCAAAGAGCTTTGCCGGAGGATTCTGGAAAGAGGCCTCGACATAAACCTGTGGTGCATCGTCTACCCCAAATGGATCGATTCTGAGCTGGTCGAACTGATGGCGCGGGCGGGTTGCCGCGAGATCAGCCTCGGATTCGAAAGCGGGTCCGACCATATGCTGGCAAGCTTCCACAAGAGGTTCAAGACCGAGGAAGTGAGAACAGTCGCAAGGATGTTCGCTGGCGACGGCATCTTCCGGAGAGGTTTCCTGATGCTCGGAGGGCCCGGCGAAACCCGGGAAACTGTCGAGGAGAGCCTTTCGTTCGCCGAGTCGCTCGGTCTGGACGCCTTGAAAGTCACCGTCGGCCTGCGGATTTACCCGGAAACGCGGCTTGCCGCCACCGCGCTCGCCGAAGGGATTATCCAGCCGGATGACGACCTGCTCTGGCCGCGGTTTTACTTGGCGCCTCGATTGAGGGATTGGCTCCCCGAACGCATTGCCGCGTACAAGACGTCGCGTCCGTGGGTAATGTAGCGTGGCGGTTGGAGCCGTAGGGGCGAGTCGCCGACTCGCCCGCCTTTGCGGGCCCATACGTGGTGGCTGGCGGAGACGTTTCCTTCCAGGTCTGCGCCGCCTGAACCGAGGACAGGCTGGAGCCATTAGTCGAGCCGAGCCATCCGCAACACCGGCGCATCCTCAAGGGAGTAGAACCTGAAGCTTGACCACCCCCATAAGGGCAGTGGCCAGTGGCAAGTGGGTAGCGCCCGCCCTCCGGCGCCTAGGCTCAGGAGGGCCCGCCGCGGCCGAAGGTCCGCCGATCTTAAGGCGGGCGGGTTCTATAGCTCTGCGGCTCTTGGTCTGCAACAAGAACGGCAGTCCGTCAACTGACGGACTGTGCTGCACGCTTCCGGCTGGCGGCGCGAGAACCCGGCGCTTGTCGTTCACCCCGATCCCGAGGCGGGAAGCCGGGTTGGGGCTTTAGACTGAGCATTCCCAGAAACGTGCGAGCCCCGTACCACCTAACCAACCCCAGTGGGGTCAAGTTGAGCGGAGGAGGTTGGTACGGGGCGAGCGCGTCATGCACAATAACTCCAACTTCGGGATCGGGGTTCACTTCTTCGGGTACCCAACCGACTGCGAGAGGATGATTTGCTGCTGGGGCAGTAGCTTCAGGGTTTTGGCCAGCGCCGGCTTATCGATGCTGGCGCGCACCACCGTCGCCAATCCCTCGGACGCGCAGTAGAGATAAACATTCTCGGCAATGAATCCCACGTCGGCCGCGGTCCACCTCTCGGCCTCGGCGGCAGGGGCGCGGCCGGTCTTGGAAAGGTCCGAAACGTAGACCAGGTTCACAGCCGCATCCTTCACGAAGGGCTGCACGCCCGTGGCCGCCCGGAAATCGCCCGCTACGACCGGAGTCAACGCGTTGCCCTTAGCATCGTAAATGTACACGCCGTCGGGAGTGGCCACGTAGATGCTCACTTCCTGCCGGTTCATGGCTGAGGGCGCGGTACGGTGGCCATCCGGCCGGTTGATTCCGAATGCCGCCCAAAGCAGATTGGAGAGCGTCTGCGCGGAGAGTTTGTCCGGGCTGAAGTCGCGGGTGGATTTGCGGTCCTTCAACACTTGCATCAGAGGGCGGCCTCCGTCGGTCTGAGGCGGCGGGAGTTGAACGGGCGTGAGCTCCTGTGCCAGAGAGAGGCCGGAAAAAGCGATGACGGCCACCACGAACCGTAACAAGCATGAAGCCTGGAGTTTCATGGGAGACACCTCACCAAATGACGTTGGCTGGACGAACGCGAGGTTGGGCTTGCGGGATAGTAACGTAAGGTGAAAGCTCATCGGTACTCCTCAGAAAGTTTACCCCGATCCCGAGGCAGAAACTAGAGTAAGGCCTTAGACCTAGCGTTTCCAGAAAGATCTCCGTAGGTCACGCGGGGCAATTTCAACCTCGGGATCGGGGTTTACGTCCAGTTCTGCTATTCTCCAATCATTATTGCTGCCACATCACCTTGAAGGATCTTTCCTTTCGAGCGCCCGCAGGGGTTGTGCGGGCGTTAGGTGCCTGCGAGCGCCGCCTGGAGGCGCTTCAGCGTCATCGGAAGCTGCAGCGACCGCGTCCGCGCAGCGCACGCCTGCGGGCTGTCCACCAGAACGGCTTCGATCTCTGCGAGCCCCCAGGGGAGTCGAGATTGAGATGCGGGCTGGAACCTTGCAAAGAGAGGTGACGTAGCGTAGGCTTTTGGCCCATCGCGAACCCAAAACGGGAATCGTGGTTAGGAGGGGACGGGTACGTGAAAAACAACAATCGTCGGCAATTTCTGGGAGCGGCGGGCAAGGTGGGGCTGGGTTTCGCGGCCGCAAGCGTGGTGAAAGCGCGGCCTTCGTCGCCGGAAAACAACAGATCACTACAACCGAAGATGCTGCTGAATGGGACCGCCTCTCTGTGCAAGCCTACCCTGGCGCCCTCGCAACTGAGCTTCCGCATCGGCTTGGCCCGGACGCGGACTAGCGCCTATCCGATGGATTCGATGGATTTCATCATGATGGACCTGGAGCGACCCGACGGCTGCAGCCGCCACGCCGATTGGTGTACAGGAGATCTGACGGGGCGATTGCTGGAGTTCCTCAGTTGTGCGGAACAGGTTGACGGGAAATCCGATCCTCGGCTCGCGGCCCTGTTCGAGCGCATCCTGAAGCAACGGCGGCCATCGGGCTACATCGGACGCTACGAAGGCAGGGCCATCAAGCCGCCCGAGCAGGACAATCCCCTTTCCTCCTCCTGCGCCAGCCGGCTCCTTTCCGGGCTGGTGCGCTACTTCGATTTAACCGGCGACGCCCGGGCGCTCGAGGCTGCCGAGGGGATGGCCAAACGGCTCTGGGCAGCCCAGGACGGCTGGCGAGAGCATTTCAAATCCAACGGCGGTCGCCTTGCCGACGCGTGGATGGGCGAGCCCTTTGCTCGGCTCTTTGAAATCACCCAGGATAGGCGCTGGTTGGAGTTCTGCGGGATGATTCGCGAACAGATGGGCACCTGCGAAAGCCGCGTCCATTCTCACGGCTTCATGACCTCGCTCCGCGGGCTCCAGGTGGCGGCGCTGGTCACCGGCGACCTGTCGTGGAACGATAAGGCAGAACAGAATCGGCAACTGATCATCGAGAAGCGCTTCGAGATGGCTGATGGCTGCATAAATGAGTACTTTCCGAGGAGCTCTCGGAACGAAGGCTGCTCGATCGCCGACTGGCTGATGCTGAACCTCAACGCGGGCCTGATCCGCGGCGACGACGCCGCGTACGAGCGAGCCGAGCGGATCTTCTGGAACGCCCTGGCGTTCAACCAGTGGATCACTGGCGCGTTTGGGCATCGGGAGGTGACGACCAACGGCTATGGAGTCCGTTTGATGGAGGAGGCCTGGTGGTGCTGCGTGCACGATGCCGGCATGGCCATGACGGAGTACGCCCGACACGTGGTCACCTGCCGCGAAGGCACGATCCGCGTGAATTTCTTGGTGCCAGGCAAGTTCACCGTGCCCATGCCCAGTGGGAAAGAAGCCAACGTGACGATATCCACCGCCTATCCTGCGCGGGCCGAGGCTACCATAGAAGCCGAGGGCGTGCCTGCGGGCGCCAAGGTCAAGCTCCGTGTTCCCGTTTGTGTCCGCAAGCCTGAGGTGAGCGAATCGCGCCACGGCGAGAAGGTGAAGTTGATGTTCAAGGGAGACTTGGGGCACCGGGTGGAGCCGTGCCGACCGGGCGTGCTCCTGACCTATGGCCCGCTGGTGCTCGTGCCCGCAATTTACGGGTTCGGATCCATCAAGTTGAGTGAAGTGGACCGCCCGGGGTTGGCCGGCTATGTGCCTGAAGAGCTTCCTGCGGCCGTCCCGGCCCTCAAGCTGGACCGCAGCGTGGATGCGGATGGTTTCGTGCAACTCGAGCCCGGCCCGATCCCGGATTGGAGCTATTTCGACGAAGGCCCCACCTCGCGGACCAAGATCGAAGGGGCAGTGGCTACGGCGCCGGTACAACTCGCCGACGGGCAGGTTACGCCGGCACGGTTCACGCCCATGTGCTACAACACATCCAACTTATGCCTGTTCGACACACCAGTTGTGTTCCGGAGCGGGTGATAGCGCTGAAAATACTACCCAATCTGTTGTCTTTGGAGTCGTGCACCTCCAAATACAGAAGGTTGGTCGAGGCAGCGGCGTAGGTGCTACTGCTTAGTTGCGTAGGTCGGCGTTATGAGGGAATCGGAAGGGCCGCCGGCCGGTGGCGCATCCACGCCTTCGGCGGGACAAGTACATCGCGTTTTCCGCGATGTATGCGGTCACAGCGAAAGGACATAACTCACCATGACCAGCAAATGTGTCGTCAGCCTCCCCTTGGTTGTTGTATTGGCTGCCTCCGCGCTATGCGCAGCTTCCTCTACCGCGGAAAGTAACGTTTCCCTGCAGTCGCCCGACGGTCGATTGGTCGTCAGGTTGACGTTCGCCCGCGCTGTGGGCACGCAGGCCTCACCGGTTTTCTCGGTCAACTTTCGCGGCCGCGAGTTGCTGCGTCAATCGTCGCTGGGGCTCGTGCTCGAGGGGCGCGGTGACTTGCTGGCTGGCGCACGACTCGCCTCGGCGCGCCGCGACAGCCACGACGAAACTTATCGGGTGCTGGCGGGGAAGCAGAACCCGGTTCGCAATCACTATCGAGAAGTGGCTCTGAACCTCAAGTCTCCAGGTGGATACCGGACCACGGTGTTCTTTCGGGCGTTCGACGACAGCCTGGCGTTCCGCTACGCCATCCCTGCGCAACCCGGCCTGAGCGCCATTGCCATCACCGACGAGCGAACTCTTTTCCGCCTGGTGGGCAATCCGCAGGCTCACTTAATGTACCGTGACTCGTACACGACTCCGCACGAAGGGCTTTACGATGCGGCCTCGTTAAGCGCGCTGCAGCGCGACAGACTGATCGACCTTCCTGTCCTGTTCGAGTACGAGGACGGTACCGCCGTCGCCATCACCGAGGCCAACCTGCAACACTATGCGGGCATGTACTTGAAACATGTGGCAACCGCAGAAGGCGATGGTTTGATTTCCGACCTGTCTCCCCTGCCGAACCAGAAGCAGATCAAAGTGAAAGTCCCTGTTCCCATGGTTTCGCCCTGGCGGGTCCTCATGATTGGGGAGCAGGTCGGGAGGCTCATCGAGTCCACGGTCATTTTGAGCCTCAACGAACCCACCCTCTTAACCGACACGTCCTGGATCAAACCGGGGAAGACCACCTGGCACTGGTGGAACGGAACGGAGGGCGAGCCCGCGGGATTTGAGACGAAACTCGACCTGCGGACGATGAAGCATTACGTCGATTTCTGCGCCCGGCACGGCATTACCTATCATGCCCTCGTCACGACTTCTGAATCGGATTTGCATGCCTGGTATCAGCAAAGCGGAAAGGACTTCGCCCCCGGCCCGGATACCGACATCCTCAAGCCGCGGCCGGAGATTGAGCTCGAGGAGCTACTGCGCTACGCCGCCGCCAAAGGCGTGGGCTTGCGCGCCTGGGTGCACTGGAAGGCGTTGCAAGCACAACTCGATGAGGCTTTCGCGCTGTACGAGCACTGGGGCCTGCGGGGCTTGATGGTGGACTTCCTCGACCGCGACGATCAGGAGATGGTCGAGTTCAGCGAGTTGGTGCTCGCAAAGGCCGCCGAGCATCACCTGCACATCCAGTTCCACGGCGTCTGGAAGCCCACCGGCCGTCAACGGAGTTATCCGAACCTCTTCAATCACGAGGGAGTGCTCAATCTGGAGTACCTGAAGTGGAGCGACAAGTGTTCTCCAGAGCACAACCTCACAGTTCCCTTTACGCGGATGCTCGCGGGACCCATGGACTATCACCTCGGAGGCTTCCGGGCCGCCCGCCGGGAAGACTTCAAACCCCGAGGCGTGAGCCCGATAGTCCTGGGCACACGGAGTCACCACCTGGCCATGTACGTGGTCTACGAAAACCCGATGCCCATGGTGGTCGATTACCCGACAGCTTATGAGAACCAACCGGGCTTTGAGCTCATAGAGCAGGTTCCCACCGTGTGGGATGAGACGCGCGTGCTGAGCGCCAAGACAGGCGAATATATCGTGTTGGCGCGGCGCAAGGGAGATGAGTGGTACATCGGGGCGATGACCAACTGGACTCCGCGCGAGCTGGAAATTCCTTTGGCGCTCCTCGGCCCCGGCTCGTACGTTGCCGAGACTTGGTCCGACGCTCCGGAGACTACCGAAAACCCCAACGTCCTGACCAAGGATCGGCGCACCGTCTCGGCGCAGGATAGAGTCCGCGCGAAGCTCGAGTCTGGCGGGGGCTGGGTCATGCATATCAAGCCCGCCACTCCCTGACCTGGATGGCCTGCGCCAGCCCGCCGTCGACCGTCAAGGGAGGATTTGATGGATGTTCGGGATTATTTCAATTGTTTGGCCACGGTGACAGGAAGCCACTTGAGGGATCGTCGCCGCCCCGCGGCCTGCGCAACATTCGCGAGCACAATGGTAGTAGCTTGTGCGGTGGCAGTGCTGTGTTCAGTGCCCGCAGAGGCACAGCTTCAGGAGCTGTTCCGCACGACGGACGGGTCCTTTGCGAATCATGTCGAGTACCACCGCGTGGATTTACCGCCGGGCAAGGAATTTGTGCTGGCAGACATCTCGGGTCCGGGCAAGGTCACGTACTTCTATTACACCGACGACAGTCACGCCCACGCCATAGACGGAACCGGCTTCATGTACCCTGGCCTCGTTCTGAAAGTCTTTTGGGATGATGCCGTGGAACCGAGTATCCGAGTCCCGCTTTGGGCGTTCTTCGGCGCCTTTGAGCGGAACACGATTGATTACCAGTCTCTCCCCATGCAGATCAACCATTACTGCTATATGAGCTATCTGCCGATGCCGTTTTCCAGGCGCGCCCGCTTTGTCTTGGTCAACGATGGCGACGAGGAGTATTCGCGCTCTGTGGCTTACGGCATTGACTACGAGAATGACGCAGCTTTTGCGGCCGAAAATAGCCGCCTGCATGCCGCCTGGAACCGGTCCAATCCGACCCGAGATGGCATGCATCAACTGCTCGAGGTCAGCGGCAAGGGCCAGTACATCGGCAACTTCCTGCAAGTAGATACGAAGTACGCGGGCTGGTGGGGAGAAGGAGACACCATCTTGCATGTGGATGGAAAGCCCTTAACGCACACGCCGGGAACCGAGGACGAATACGGGTCGTGCTGGGGCTTCGGTCATCCCTATTCGTATGCCTACAGCGGCTATATCCAGATGGATGAGGGTAAGAACCGGATGTACCGCTGGTACATCGCCAATCCCGTGCGGTTTCAGAAATCCCTCACAGTGGAAATCCAAAACCAGCGTGGGGACGCTGGCGGGCAGGTTCCAAGCCGCGACGATTACACCAGTGTCGCCTTCTGGTATCAAGAGGGGCCGCACCCTGCCCCTGCCCTCCTGCCGTATGTCGATCGCCGTGCTCCGAGCCGGATCTCTGAGTATCCGCGATTAAAATAGACGTGGGGTCGTCAGCCGCCCTCGGAATAGGAGTTCGTTTCTAATCTGAATTTCTTCATCAAAGCCGGCTTGCCACAACCGGCTTCATGCTTTCATCGCAGTGAGAACAGGGGCAGTTCGAATCGCCCATCCCTCCGCCGGGTGCTCCTCCGCTCGTCATTTTGAGATGGTCACAACCGCCACGCCGAGTCTGCCCAACTTGAACCTCTCGCCTGCAATCCGGCTTGTGGCGGGAGGGTTGGAGCCGGTCCCCCGGTCGACAACTTCCAACTTCGCTCCTGCGGCTTCCGGCAGCAGGAACTCAAATTCGCGATCGCGCTTGTTAACCAGCAGGAGCTTTCGTTCGCCACTGGGGGTAATGAAACCTTGGATTACGACGTACTCTGCGCCGCCCGGTGTGTCAACAAGCTTGTCGCCGGGCGCGAAGTTGTCATGAATTAACCTAAGGACATACCACCGCGCGTTGGGTTGACCGGTATCCCAATCGAGCAGCGCAATGCTTGGGAATAGACCCGGGTAGGCAGGTATTTCCGATTCGCCAACGACATCGATTCCCAGCCGGGTGAGTCCCACATAAACGTAAGCGTACACGGCCGCGGAGAGGTTCCAATACGAAGCTGGAATCGGCTTGAATACATAATCGGGGTTCGCCTGCAACCAGTCCTCCGGGAGCATGGAGCCAACTTCGTTCACCATCGTGCCGGTGGTGGGCGAAAGCCGTTGGCGCATGCATTCAAGGTAGCCGACGATCTCGAGGAACTTGTCGGCTTGATCGAAGAACGTGAACTGCTGGATTTCTGGAGTCTGATCACGACTGGGCACGGCATAGAAATGGTAGGAGATCATGTCCAGAGGAACGCCGGGCTTGTGATTGCGGGGGTTCAGGAAGTACTCGAAGAAGTCGGGATGGCCGGAGGGGTAGGATAGCGAGATGCCGACGAATTTTGTTTGCGGTGAAACCTTGCGGACCGCTTCCACGATGGCGTCGTAGAGTTGGGCGTAAGTCTGCGCATCAAAGCCGTGCTCGATGTCGGGTTCGTTCAATACCTCCCAGTAGTCCGCTGTGTAGTGATGCCCGGATTCGTGCTGTTTCCCCAATTCATCCGTAAAGCCTCCGTTTACGTGCCAGCTCACGACCCGTGCAAAGTAATCCGCAACCTCACGGAAAGTGGGGTCGCGGAGTTCCTTGCCTTGCTCATAATTCAACATTATCTGCTTAGGGTCGGCCGGGTAGCGGACGGGATTCGGTGTCTTGAACATCCATTGTGGAATGGTGCTGAAATTCAGCACCACCGGATGCCCCTGCGCCGCTGCCATGAGGTCTGCGGTTATGGGATCGATCCAAGAGAAGTCCCAGAACGTTTGACTGTGGCTAGGCGGTTCCAGTTCCGCAACGCCCAGCCGCGGATAGGCCTGCCAGGGCACATAGCGTACATCATCGCAACCGATTTCCTTGATCTCCTTGAATGCTCGGTCGTGATAGACCGAGCCGCGTCCCAGGCGAGGAGTGGCAACCACCAGGAGCGTCGGTTTGGTTTTAGAGACGCGAACCACTCTATCCCAGTGAACCTGAATCTGGATGGGTTGTTCTCCTGAGCACACGGCAATGAAGCCCGTGAGCATCAGGACCGTGAGGAGTAGAAGCCTGCTGGTGGCTCGATTCATAACGCGACCTCCGGGAATCTAGCTATCGGCGAAGTCAGGGTGCGCGAATCCCTCCGGGAGAGTGTGTCTTGCTAGGGCGAGGAAGTCAACGATCTACGTTAGATCTCGGAATGACGCTGGCTGGCGGGTCGGATGCTTCCAAAGCTGACACAGTAATATTAGCCGGGCTACAATTTCAGGTCTTGACTGTGGACTCTCAACTCTCGACTGGTCTCTAGTGAGGTGTTTATGCGTTTGAAGAATCTGGCCATCACCATCTTGCTGGTCATTGTTTGCGCGCTGGACGCGCTGGCCGCGCTGGCCGGAACCCCAGCGACCATGCGCCTGGATTATTTCCATACCGGCAACGTCACACAGGAGTTGTTCAGTGTCGACCGCGTCGTTATCGAGCCTCTACCCTGGTCCGGCAATCCCTCGAAACCCATCGACACCACGAACCGCGGCGTGTACTACTTCGAAGTGGACGACCTGAGCAGCAAACGGGTCTTGTACTCGCGCGGCTTCTCATCCATCTACGGGGAATGGGTAACGACGGAAGAAGCGAAAAAGGCGAACCGGACTTTCCACGAGTCCCTGCGTTTCCCTGCTCCGGAAGCTCCGGTTCGACTCGTCGTCAAAAAGCGCGACGCGCAGAAGGCTTTCCGTGAGATCTGGTCTATAAACATCGATCCCCATGATAAGTACATTGATACTTCAAGGCCTCCTTCTCCCGGGCGCGTGCTCGCTATCGAGAAAAACGGCGAGTCCGCGCTTAAGGTGGATCTGTTGTTTCTGGGTGAGGGCTATACCGCGGCCGAGCTGGATAAATGCGCGAAAGATGTGCGGCGGCTCGCCGAGGGGGTTTTCACCTTCCTGCCCTTCAAAGACCGCCGCAAGGATTTCAATGTGTGGGCGATCTGCTCTGCTTCTCCCGACTCGGGTGTATCGCATCCGTCTGCGGGCATCCACCGGAGCACCCTTTTCGGTTCGCAGTTTGACGTTTTCGGCACTGAGCGTTACGCCCTGTCGTTCGATAATCGTGCCATTCGCACCGTAGCGTCGTTTGCCCCTTATGACGTGATGGGGATTGTGATGAACTCGAAGGAGTACGGGAACGGAGGCATCTTTGGGCTCTACGCCAGCGTCAGCATTGACTATCCCTCCGCCCTTCGCGTGTTCATCCATGAATTCGGGCACCACGTCGCGGATCTTGGCGATGAGTATTACTTCAACGCCAACGTCGCTTATTCACCTGCCAACACTTCCGTCGAGCCGTGGGAGCCCAACATTACCGCTCTCCTGGATCCGCAGAATCTGAAGTGGAAGGCTCTGGTGGCTCCCGATACGCCGATTCCCACTCCCTGGCCAAAGGATTGTTACGAGAACAGCATTCGCGATTCGCAAAGCCTGATCCAGCGGATGCGCGCCGAGGGGCGCCCCGCTGCCGAGATCGACCAGTTCCGGCGCAAAGTGCGCGAGGCACAAGAGCATTGCTTAACCGATGGACCCTACGCGAACCAGGTGGGTGCGTTCGCAGGCGCAATGTATGAAACCAAAGGCTACTATAGGCCTCAGCAGCGCTGCGTCATGCTTTCCGGAACAGAGTTCTGCGCCGTTTGCCAACACGCCATCGAGGAGATCATTGACCTCTACTCGCGCCCATGAGGTCAAATGGAGCGGGCTGATTCCTCAGGCGGATGGCGGCGTGTCTTGATTGATCGGGAGCGCGTGGCGGCGTGATAGGTGGGACGATGAACCGTAGGGGCGAGTCAGCGATTCGCCCGCGTGGCGCAGGGGCAGCGCTTCCCCTGCGCAGTTCCCTGCGGGCGCAACGCCGAGCGGTGGCAGTGAGAAAGTGCAGGTGGGTAGCCATGGCCAGCGCTCTCCTCGCCCCGCACACCTGGCGGGGAAATGGGCGGCAGCCCGACCAGCGCGGGTGCGGGGCTCGCCCTCGGCCAGTGCCGTTCCAACTTGATGTGCCTAAGAATCTGGAAAACGGCATCTCGCAAAAAGGCCGGGCTGGTCCACACGAAATAGTGCCAAATAGTTGGAACGGCACTAGCCAGGCTGGACGCCAGGTTTGCGCCGCGGCGATGTCCTCCGCCTCCCTGCCCTCCCGGTGGCCTTGGCGCGAGGTTTGCGTGCCTTGCGCGCGCCGGGTTCTTCGCGGGGAGCAGCTTCTTCAAGGACTGGCTTGGGAATATCAAGCAGCGGTTTCTGGCCAGCAACCACCTCAGCTTCTCCAACCATCTCCTGGACGGTAGGTGCCTCCGCCGGCAGAGGCTCGGCCACAGCCGCCACTTCCATCGTCGGTTCGGTCTCAGAGGGCGCAACCGTCGGCGCCGACGGGACAGGAAAGATCCGCCAGACACCTTTATGGTCCCGGTGCAGCCGCAGCCACCCTTCCCGCTGCGCCTGGTGGAGGAGGTCAAGCAGCCCGCGAAAACCCGCCTGGCGCTCATCGAAACCGCTGTCCAGAGACCGCATCATCTGCCGGACCTGACGCATGTAGAGGGGACGGGCAGGCGCTTTCTCGGCAAGGCCAGCCACGGCCTGTTTCAACAGCGCCAGGAAATCCGCAGTGCTCGCGCCCGTTGCCGGAACGTCTTGGGGAGGCCGCGCTTCAGCAGCCGAGGGTTCTGCAGGGGTGCTGGGTGCACTCTCGGGCGCAAGCGTCTCGCTCGCGGGCTCCTTCCCCGCCTCAGCATCCACGGGTTCGACAAGGTGCCCGCGGTCCGTCTTGCGCAGTTTCGCCAAGCGTGCCTTCTGGAGTTTTTGGATGAACTCCAGGAACGATCCGGCGCCGTAATCGCGCTCGCTGAATGTCGGATCCAGTTGCAGGATCGTACTTTTGAGCAAACCGAGTTGGGGCGCGACTTCACGCTCCGCCAGCATCTTGAGTGCCCGCTGGAGGTTGGGAAGCGCGGCGGAAAGCGGCCGGGTTTCTGCGCTGGCGCGAGCAGAGGCACGCGCCGAGCGCGGCGCTCGCGAACCTTCGCCGTCTTTCAGCAGGTTCTCGTAAGCGATAAATTCGTGGCAATTCCGTTGCAGAATGCCGCTGGTGAACTGTCGGCCGCCGACCACAAACACGCGCTTGTCAAATTGTTTCAGCTTCTCCACCAGCGTGATGAAATCGCTGTCGCCCCCGACAATCGCAAAGGCATTGATGTGATCGCGGGTAAAGGCCATTTCCAGCGCGTCGAGAGCCAGGTTGATGTCCGCCCCGTTCTTGTCGCCGCGCGGCGTCAGGTTCCGTTGCACCAGTTGCACGGCGTGCTGCGTCATCTGCCGGCTATGCTCCTCGGCGCGGGACCAGTCCCCGTAAGCGATCTTGCTGACCACTTCGCCGCGCTCCTTCAGCGCCTCCAGCACGACGGAGACATCAAATTCTTTTCCCAACGTGTCCTTGACGCCAATCCGGATGTTGTCGAAATCGATGAAAACCGCCAGTTTCAATCTTTCTTCAGCCACGTGTCCTTCTCCCCCCCGGGCCAGTGGGCCTGGAGTCTTCCGATGTTGGCTTCATGCGCTGCACTATACCCCTACCACTATGATACTCCCATATGCCAGGCTGCGTCTGCCCGCGCCGTTTAGCCGGGGGTGTTTCGCCTGTGCTCACAAAGGCCACTCTTAGTGAAGTGCGCGGTGAATGAAAATGCCTCAAAATCATGCGAGCTCCGCCTGCGGGTTCTTTTTCTGGATCTCTTCTCGGACGACGGAAAGGTACTTGCCCGCAGTATCAAGTGCCTGTTCGGCTTCCAATCTGGAGATGAACCCATCCACGTCGTAGAGGGACTGGTGCCGCTTGCGCCGCATGCGGTCGAAGCCGGCAATCAGGCCTTTAAGCTCGTGGCCCAGGTGCTGCGCAACGAACTCGGTGATGGGCACATGATGACCGGGCAAGCTGCGTGGGCGGACGCCGTGGCTGAGCATAAAGCCCAACGAAGCCTTTAACATGGCTTCGTAGGCTAGCTGGTAGGACGCTTCCTGGTCGATGGCCAGGGTTTTGCGAGCCACGTCGAGCTTTTTCGCGGCGCTCGCCAGGAACCGTTGGATCTGGGCGAAGTCGATCGGTTGGGGTTTCAGCTTCTTCACGGGGATGAGACCAGGGTAATCTTCTTGTGGCGCCACACATCTTCCAGGAACGCGTCGTGGCGCGCACGGCGAGATTTGAACTCTTCCGGACTTAACAGCGTGTAGTTGACTTCCCGGCGGAACTGCTTTTCCAGACGCCTGATCGGAGGCTCAAGTTCTTCCGGTTGGGGATTGCCGATAATGAGCAGGTCAATGTCGCTCGCCGCGTCGGCCCGATTGCGGGCAAAAGAGCCGTAAAGGTAAGCCTCTTTCACTCCCTTGACCTTCGCGAGCACGCTGCGGAGTCGCGCAGGCACACCTACGGTCTTGAACACGATTCCTCGCAATTCCGGGTAGAGAGCGTGGTGGCGGTTGAGGCGGAAGTATCTCTCACGTCCGTTGCGCTCAGAGGTGAAAAGACCTTCTCGCTCCAATCGCCTAAGTTCGCGGAGCAGGTTCGCGGGGTCTACGCCAAGTAGCCCCGCCAGTTCCCGCAGGTAGTGATGGGCCCCCGGATTGGTGAAGTAGTATGCAAGAAGCCGCTGAACCGATTTGGAGCCCAAAACCATCATGTTGTAGGTTCCTACAACTTACGTTGTATGATTCTACCATTATTCCCGTGGAACCTGCAATCAAGTAAGGCCGGGTTCCGAGCACGGGTCAAACGGGCCGTCGTTTTCGAGCTTCGTGCTTCCCTCTACGCTTCGATACGGAGGAAGGATTCCTTCCATCCCTCTCACGAGTTGCTGGAAGGCCGGTGAAGGCGCGGGCGCAAAGTTTGCTGCTGCGGCACGCGCCCCCTGCGGGGGCCTGCTCGTGAGCCCGCGCTGATGGCGGCCGGCTGCTCCAACGTAGGCAAATTGCGTGTGGTTTTGAGGCTCGCCGAGAGCTATCGACTGGCCTTTTCCAGTTCTGCGGCTGCGCCGTCAATCGCGGCAGCCGCGGCTTCCAGGATGCGGCCGATGCGCGGAATCTGCGCGTCAGCCTGCTTCCAATCCTTTCTATCCATGGCTTCGCGCACGGCGGCGAGCGGCTTGGCGCCATAGCCCGTATAAGCGCCCGGCGCATAAATCTGGTAGCGGAACCATGGCCTTTCCGGCAGACCGTCAGGGCTGATGAAGCTGCGTTCGGTGAGAAGCAGCTTCGCGTTGACCATTCTTAGCGAGGCGCCGGTGAGTGCCGTCCCGCTATTCGCCTCTGCTTTCTCGAAAGCAACGCTGTAGCGTTTGGCGCTGTGGTCCAGCGTTTCCAGCGCGTTCTCGAGCGGGGCGAAGTTCATGAACGGCGGCACAACTTCAACCGGGGGAGGAACGACGGTCTTCTTGGGATCGGCGGTCGCTGTGAACACGCCTTCTTCGATCTGGCGGTTCCGTTCGCGAATCTCGTCCTGCTTGTCCTTTAAGAGCTTCTGCAGGTCTTTGACATACTTGCGGAGCGTGTCCACGGAGTTACTGAACTCAAGCGGAAGCAGGTCGGCATTGGCGAGGCGCATCACGGCCGTGCCGGCAGTCTGGGCGAGGGCGCGGCCATAGGCAAAGTCGGTATCGGCGAAATGGGCGTACCAGTAGAAATCGTCATAGATGGAATGGTACTCGCTGCCTTCATCCTCGCCGCCGAAGCCGAGGTCGAGCGCGGCGATTCCGGCGTGGTGGATGAAAGGAGTGTAATCGGAGCCATCGCCCAGGGCACCCATGCGCAGATCGGCTCGCTGGCGCAGTTCCTGGCGATCTTCGGACGATTTCGCGTTTGCGAGGCGAAACAGTTGGGCACGTTTCCAAACGGAAACGTTCTTCTCGGGGTCGGTGATGTTGCGTACGACGTCGTTGATGAAGTGCTCCAGGCTGTGTGAACCTGAAGCGTAGAAATAGCCGCGCTCATTGCTGTCGGAGTTGATGTAGGCGACCGTGTGCTGCTGAAGTTCTTCGAGATGGGTCTCAACCCACTCGGTGGAGCCCAGCAGGCCAGGTTCTTCGCCGTCCCACGCGGCGAAGATGACGGTGCGCTTCGGCTTCCAGCCTTGCTTGCGCAATTCGCTGAGCGCGCGCGCTTCTTCCAGCAGCGCCGAAATCCCGGAGACCGGATCATCCGCTCCATTTACCCACGCGTCGTGATGATTCCCGCGGATCACCCACTGGTCCGGATACTCGGAGCCGGGCATCCTGGCGATGACGTCATAAACCGGTTTGATGTCCCAGTTCGAAGTGACCTTCAGGCGCACCTGCGCCGGGCCGGGTCCGATGCGATAAGTGATCGGCAGACTTCCGCGCCAGCTTTCCGGCGCCACCGGTCCCCGCAATGCCGACAGCAGCGGCAGCGCATCCGCGTAGGAGATCGGAAGCACGGGAATCTTGGTAATCGTCTTGGCGTCTTTGATGGACAGGCGCTTGGCATCCTTGGTTGCTCCCACCCCGGGCGTCAGCGGGTCGCCGGGATAGTCGGTATCCATCACGCTCCCGCGCTGTACCCCATCCTTGGGACGGAGGCCGCCCTCGGGATAATCGGCGCCAACAAAGTAGCCGTCTTCGTGCGGATCGGAGTAAATGATGCAGCCCATCGCGCCCTGCTCAGCGGCAACCTTGGGTCTGACCCCGCGCCACGTCTGGCCATAACGCGCGATGACAATGGCGCCCTTCACAGAAATGCCCATGCGAGCGAGTTGCTCATAGTCTTCGCGCGATCCGTCATTGACGTAAATCAGCGGCCCACTGACATCCCCATCAATAGAGTAGGCGTTGTAAGTGGGCAATTGCTCCGATGTCTGCTGGGAAGTGGGATCGGCTGCCAGGGGGGGCTCCTGCAGCTTGGCAACGAATTTCGTCGGCGCGAGCAGTTCGAGGACGCGCTCCCGCGGGGTGGGAAACAGCACGTCGAAGGTCTCGATGTGAGCGTCGTAGCCCCATCGCTTGAATTGCGCCAGAATCCACTCCGCATTGTCTTTATTGTAGGGGGAACCGACGTGGTGTGGATGGGCACTGAGCCGCTGCGCGGCATCGCGGATGTTGCCGGCTGAGATGAGAGACCGGTACTTGTTCTCCCATTCCCGTTCGACGTCGGAGGCAGTGCTGAAGAAGCCGGAAATGGTGTTTCCGATCAGCGCCGCAGGAAGAGCCGCTGCGCACACGACAAGGGCGAGGACGGCGATCAGGCGTTTCATGATCTCTCCTGGAAGCGCGCCATCATACCATCTGGGCATACGTGGTCCGTCAGTTGACGGACAGGCCTGTCAGAATCGCGCGGCGCTGGGCTACGACGCAATCAGACACTTCCCGCACCGCCGCTGACTGCGGTGATGAAATGAACTTCACTCGAAGGAGAAACGGGCGCGCGCAAGCCTAGGCGGCTAATGCTGCCGTCCACGGCCACGCAAATATTGGGGCGGAGCCGATCCTGTTCAAGCAGCCGGGAGCGGATGCCGGGACAAGCCTTTTCCAGATTATCGAGGACTTCGCGCACAGTAGCTCCCTCCACTTCCACTGTGCCCTGTCCTTCCGTCAGGCCCTGCAATAATGCCGGAATGTACACCGTGGGCACTCGCTTAAGCCCTCCGATTCCAGATCGCCTCCACCACCACCGGAGGATTCATAGGCAGGCGGCGAAGGCGAATTCCAGCAGCACGGTGGATGCCGTTCGCGATGGCAGCCGGCGGAGGAACGATGTTCGCCTCGCCCACTCCGCGCACCCCGAACGGGTGGTCAGGGTCAGGCACCTCGACAATCACCGTGTCGATCATGGGCAGGTCAACGCAGGTCGGCATTCGATAATCGAGCAGGCTGGTGTTGAGCATAGCCCCCTCAGGGCTCATGTAATATTCCTCGTTGAGTGCCCAGCCGATACCCTGCGCGCTGCCGCCCTGCATTTGGCCTTCGACAAAGCTGGGGTGGATAGCCTTCCCTGCGTCTTGCACGGAAGTAAAGCGGAGGATCGAGACCTTACCCGTTTCGGGGTCAACCTCCACATCCACGATGCAGCCGGCAAAAGACCCGCCCACGCTGCTCGGGTTTACCGCGCCACGGCCGATGACGGGCCCCTCAGCCATATCCAGGCGCGCGGCGAGTTCTTTGAACGTTGTGCTGCGGCCGTCAGCGCGGAAAACGCCGCCTTCGAACTCGACGGACGCTGGGTCTATTCCCCACAGGACTGCTGCTCGCCCTTTCATCTGTCGGAGGACGTCCTGAGCGGCTTCGTATGCGGCCCAGCCGGTGGCGTAGGTGGTGCGACTGCCGCCGGTTAGCGCCGTGTAACCAATCGAGTCCGTATCGGCCACTGTCGGATTCACATCCCCAGCACCGATCCCAAGCACTTCGGCCGCCTGCATGGCAATGGAAGTCCGTGTCCCGGAGAGGTCAACGGAACCTTCGACCAGGTTCACAGTCCCGTCGGCGTTTACGCTAATTGTGCAACTGGAGGGAAAGCCGACGTTGAACCAGAACCCGACTGCCACACCCCGCCCGCGATTCGGCCCGCCCAGAGGAGCGGTGTAATGCGGATGGGTTTTCATGGCTTCAAGCACCTCAATGCAGCCGATACGGCGGTACTTGGGCCCGTCGGCGCGGCGCGTGCCCTCTCGCGCGGCGTTTTTCAGCCGGAATTCGATTGGATCGAAACCCAGTGCTTCGGCGAGTTCGTCCACAACGCTTTCTGCGGCAAAAGCCGCTTGCGTGGTTCCAGGAGCGCGGTAGGCGGCGGTGCTCGGCTTGTTCACCACCACATCAAAGCCATCGATCATCACGTTGGGGATGTCGTAGGCGGCGAAGATGCACATGGCGCCAAAGGCAACCTGGGCGCCCGGGTACGCCCCGGCTTCGTAGGCCATGTAGGCCTGGGCAGCCGTGAGACGGCCATCCTTGCGGGCGCCCAGCTTCACCCGGACATACGACCCGGGCGTGGGGCCCGTGCCCTCCAGGACGTCCCGGCGAGACATCACGATTTTCACCGGTCGTCCGGCCTTCTTCGAGAGCAAGGCGGCGACTGGCTCAACATAAATCCGGATCTTGCCGCCGAAACCGCCGCCAACCTCCATCGGCGTTACCTTCAGGCGCGAAACCGGAAGATCGAGAATGGGGGCGGCCGCATCGCGCGTCGAAAATGCCCCTTGGCTGCTGGACCAAATGTGCACACGTCCGTCGTTGTTCCATAGCGCCACAGCGCTCTGCGGTTCGAGGTAGCCCTGGTGGACAGTTGCGGTCTCGAACTCGCGCTCGATAACCACATCCGCTTCGGCAAAACCCTGGTTGATGTCTCCGAGAACGTGCCGGAAGTGTTCAGCGACATTGCAGACCTTGCCGGTCTGTTCGCCGAATTCCATAGTCGTGATGTCGTCGTGAAGGATTGGGGCATCGTCGCGCATCGCATCGGGGGCCGTGAGCGTGCAGGGTAGGATTTCGTAGTCCACCTCGATCAGGCTCGCGGCTTCCTCCGCGACGTGAGGGCTGACAGCGGCCACGGCAGCCACCGCATGGCCTTTATACAAAACTTTGTCACTGGCCAGAATATTGCCGCGGAGGTGGCTGAGCCGGACGGGCCCATCAGCAAGCTCCACAACGCGATCCGGGGTTCGGGGCAGGTCAGCAGCGGTGACTACGGCCTTCACGCCAGGGAAAGCCAGAGCCTTGCGGATGTCGATAGAGCGAATGCGTGCGTGCGCGTGAGGACTCCGCAACACGTAGCCGTGCAAGAGGCCGGAGATTTGCAGGTCAGCTCCAAAACGCGCGCGGCCAGTGACCTTGTCGGCGCCATCGTGACGGATTGGGCGCGTACCAACGACCGCGTAATTCCGCGTCTTCATGCGCTCACCTCCCTCATTTGGGCGGCAGCCTGCTGGACAGCCCGAACAATGCTGCCGTAACCGGTACAGCGACAGAGGTTGTTGGCCAGCCACAGTCGGATCTGCTCCTCGGTCGGATTCGGTTCCGCATCAAGCAGCGCCTTGGCCGCCACGATGAATCCGGGAGTGCAGAAACCGCACTGCACTGCCGCATTTTCCAGGAACGCGCGCTGAAGCGGATGAAGCTCGCTGCCCTGGGCAATGCCTTCGATGGTAGTGATCTTCCGTCCCTCGGCTTCGACGCCAAGCACCAAGCAGGAGTTCACGGTGCGGCCATCCATAATCACCGTGCAAGCACCGCAGTTTCCGTCGTTGCAGCCCTCCTTGGTTCCGGTCAGCCCGAGAATGTCACGCAGGCACTCGAGCAGGCTCTGGCGTGGCTCGCAGAGGAACTCTACGGCCTCCTCGTTAACGGTAGTGCGAACCCGCGTCAAGGTATGCGTCATGACCGTGCCTCCTTCGCTCTCGCTATGGCTGCTTCGAGCGCCCGGCGCGTGAGGACCGCGCAGAGGTGTCGGCGGTATTCGGCAGTGCCCCGCATGTCGGTGATGGGCTTTGCCGCCGCTCTGGCAACCTCGGCGGCCGCGTTGATGCTTTCTGCATTTGCGGGCTTGCCGGCGAGCCTTTGGCCCGCTTCGCGCACGAACAGCGGTGTCGGCGCAACAGCCGCCAGAGCGATGCGCGCCGACCGGAATGTGCCGTTCTCGACGAGCACTCCTACCGCGGCTCCCGCCACCGCGATATCCATTTCATTTCTCGGTGTGAAGCGTACGTACCGCGCACCGAAATGCGCCTCGGGGGGAGGTATATGGAACGAGACGAGCAACTCCCCGGGCTGAAGCACGGTCTGCCCTGGAGCTGTACAAAAATCCTCGGCCTCAATCTCACGGGCGCCGCCTGGGCCGACGACCCGACAGGTGGCCCGAAGGACAATGAGGACAGGTATCGAGTCAGCGCTTGGTGCGGCGTTACATAGGTTTCCACCCAGCGAGGCGCGATTCTGAATCTGAGTACCACCGATCAGAGAGGCCACTTCGGCCAACGCTGGATACGCCTCCCTGATCGCCCGGTCTCCATAGATCCGCCGGCACGGAACCGCCGCCCCGAGCGTGAGGCCGCGTTCGGGGTCGTAGCTAATCTCGTTGACTTCAGAGATGGATTTGACGTCGATTACGAGATCTGCCTGTTTTGCTCCCGCACGCAACTGTACGAGCAGATCGGTGCCGCCGGCCAGCGGGCGGGCGCCGGGACGTGTTGATAGGAGATAAATAGCTTCCTCCACCGATCGTGGTGCCGCGTAGTCAAACCACTTCATGTGGATAGTCTCCTTGAACTACCTCGTGCCAACGCAATCTAGCACACTCGGTCACATAGTGGAACCGGTTCGCTAGGACAAATACTTCAGGCTTAGATCGATCAACCGTTGCGTGCCAGCGTAGGGCTCGCCCTGACCTTCCCACTCCATTGAGAAGTAGCCGCGGTAGCCGGTAGTCTTGGCGATTGCAAAGCATTTCGCCACGTCCACCGTATAGAGCTTCCCCTTGCCGCCCACTTCGGAGTCTTTCACGTGCGCGATGTTGTACGCGTGCTTGAACATCGCCTCCATGGCCCGGTGGTTGAACTCCTGGTCGTGGGTGAGCATGGAATTGCAGAAATCGGGCAAGGCGTGGAGGTAAGGGTTGTTCACTTTCTCCAGAACCTGCACGATGAAAAACGGGTCCTCGGTGACGTTGTCGTCATTTTCGAGGTTCACCAGGACATCCTTCTGGGCAGCGTATTCGGCAACTTGCCTCAGGCTCTCGGCGGCGCGATTCACGTCTGGTTTCACGTTGTGCGCCCCCGCGATGTGGAGGCGCACGCTTGGTGAGCCCAGAGCGGCGGCAATATCCACCCATTTCTTGCCGGTCGCAATCGCCTTCTGGCGCTTCGCGGCGTCAGGGTCGTAGAAACTGTCCTGGGCGTCCACGGGAATGTTGATGACGTGCGCCCCGGCCTTCTCCGTGGCTTCGCGCAGGTCGCGGACGTAGGCCATATCGGTGGAGCGGAAGTGCTGGTCGAGGGGCTCGATGTTGTGCAGGCCAAACTCCTTCACCACCCTGGCGCCGAACTCTTTCAAGTCCATCCCTGGCAGCTTCGGGTTGCGAGCCCATCTATTCGTGGGACTTTCAATGAAGGCGCGAAATGGCCACGTCGCCACTGCCAGGCGCTCGCGCGGCGTCGTGGGAAACTCCAGGCTGGGGCCGGAAGCAAAAGACCAGAGGTCGGAGTTCCCACCCAGCACCGCCCCTGCGGCAAGAGTTGCGGAAGTCCTGAGGAAACTGCGTCGCGAGCGTTTCTGCATTTTGCCATCCTCCTCTCATAGCCCCGTGAGCGGGACGAATTCGTCCGGACAGATTCAACAGAGTGATAGAATCCGGCCTCTCTACCTCCGCCGTCAAGGGGAAGCTCGCGAAGCTGGGGAGGCAGGCGAGCGAGTCGGAGGAGACAAACATGCCCGAGCCAATCCGCGTAGGTATTGTCGGTGCGCGCTTTGCGGCGCGCTTTCACTGGGAAGGATACCAGCGCGCCTACGGCGTGCCGGTGCAGGTGGTAGGCGTGACCTCCAAGTCTGCGGAGTCGCGCGAAGCGTTTGCGCGCCCGCGCGGACTGAAGGCCTTTGCCAGTTTCGAAGAACTGTGCGACGCGGCCGACGTCATCGACCTCTGCACTCCGGGCTCGACGCACGAGCCGCTGGCTGTTAAGGCTCTCCGCCGTGGCAAGCACGTGGTCGTTGAGAAGCCTTTCACGGGATATTACGGTTCGGGAACGGAAGATTTCCGCGGTAACCGCTTCAGCAAGGAAATCATGCTGCGCGAGGCGATGGCCAGTTGTGACCGCATCCTGACAGCAGCCCGTGACGCCGGGAGGCGCGTTTGCTACGCTGAGAACTGGGTTTATGCGCCCGCCATTGAAAAAGAGCGGGAGATCCTGGTGAAGAGTGGCGGCCAGATCCTTTGGATCATCGGCGACGAGTCGCATAGCGGGTCGCACTCACCTTATTACGGCATCTGGAGATTCGGGGGCGGAGGAGCGCTGGTTGGGAAAGGCTGCCACCCGCTGACGGCGGCCCTGCACTTGAAGCGCGCGGAGGGTGAAGCGTGTGCCGGCAAACCTATCCGCCCCGCCACGGTCTCGGCGCGCACGCACGAGATTACCCGATTGAAGAGTTTTCGGGATGCGGGTTTCCTGCGCACCGACTATGAGGACATTGAAGACTACGGCCAAATGCACGTCACGTTTGAAGACGGCACAATCGCGGATATCTTTTCTTCGGAACTTGTTCTGGGCGGGGTACACAACTGGCTGGAAGTGTTTGCTAATAACCACCGGACCCGATGCAACCTGAATCCCATCGACGCGCTCGAAACCTACAATCCCCGGGAAGACATTCTGAGGGACGTTTACGTGACGGAAAAGCTCGGCACCAAACAGGGGTGGAGCCGGCCCGCGCCGGATGAGGACTGGCAGCACGGTTACCCACGCGAGTTTCAGGATTTCATGGAGAGCATCGCCCACAACCGCGAACCGCTTTCAGGTGGAGAGCTGGCGCGCGACACGGTCGCCGTCCTTTACAGCGCTTACTTGTCCGCCGAGCGGCGGGGCGTGGAGGTGGAGGTACCTTAATTGACGATTGACGATTGATGATTGATGACAATCCTAAATCGGCAATCGGAAATCGGCAATTCTCAAATCGTCCGGGTCACGATCTGAAGCTCGCGTGGTTTGTCGGGATCGAGACCTTTGACCTCCGCCAGCAAAGCCGCGAAGAGCTGTCCCGGGACGATATAGGGGATGGGCGTGTAGATTTCCGGGAGAGACCCGGGGACGCGGATCAGCCGCGTGGCACCGGGAACGCGAGCCTTCGGGGACGAGAAGACCAGCGTCTCCGCGCGCAATGCATGCAGCCGCTCCGTCAATTGACGGAAAGAATCTCCGCATTTGACAGGCTCAAAAGTCGTATGAGAAATCCTCTGGTCGCCATCCACAGCGCAGCCAGATGGCCGTGGCAGGTTCCAGGCATCCCATGTTTCGGCTGTATCAAAGGGTTGCGGGAGGTCTGGCTGCATCCATTTGATTCTTCATGGCACCCGTCGCTCCTGCCGCTCGACTAGCGACAGGGCCGTTTCACCCCTTGGATGCGGATTGGGGCGCACGCGTGGCGTGCTATGAGCTCGTGGCGGCTGGTCTGCGGAATGTGGAACGTCTGCACCGAGCAGCAGCAAACCTTCATCATGCGGACGGAACTGAGGCTGCGTGGTGGTTCGGCTTGATGACCAACACCAAGGGAAAGCGCGCCGTGAGGGCTCCGAGAATCATGGTGGAGGCGGTGAAGTCAAAGGCCTTGACAAAGCGAAGGCGTTGGGTAGAGTAAGATTGAAGTTGCTCCCCGCTCGACATGCCGCGAGGCCTCGGGCGGGGTTGTTTGTTTTGGGGAGAACGCGTCCCGGCGTTCCCGCTTGTCGCCCGTAACCTAATTGGGTACAATCGTATCCAATATGAGTACAGCACCCACCAGTTCGTGCTTATCTGCTGCCCTGTTCGGCCAGACGCGCCGCGCAATCTTGGCCCTGCTCTATGGGCATCCCGACGAAGCCTATTATCTGCGTCAACTGGTCCGTTCCGCCGGGCTCGGCCTAGGAGCAGTCCAGCGGGAAGTCAAGCGGCTTGCCGACGCAGGGATTTTCCAACGCACGGTCCGAGGACGTCAAGTCTACTACCAGGCCAATCCAGAGTGCCCGCTCTTCGAAGAGCTAAAGAGCCTCGTCGTCAAGACCGCGGGGGTTGCTGATGCCTTGCGCGATGCCTTGGCGCCCTTGGCCGGTCAGATCAATGTGGCCTTCATCTACGGTTCCGTTGCCAGATTCAAGCAGAGAAGCGGCAGTGATGTGGATTTGATGGTGATAGGTGACGTAAGCTTCGGCGACGTCGTTTCGGCTCTCGGAGCTGCCCAGGAATTGCTCCATCGAGAGATTAATCCTACGGTTTACTCGCCGGCCGAATTCAGATCCAAACTGAAGGCGCGCCACCACTTTCTGTCCAGTGTGCTGAGAAATGAAAAAGTGTTTGTGATTGGCGATGAGCATGAGCTTGCGAGAAGGGGTTCAATACGGGTGGCTCAGCGAGCACAAAAGTAGCCGCGAAGAGATCAAAAACCTCTTGGGCCTTCTCGTCCTCGGACAGATTTAGCTGGGCCGCTGTCGGAAGTATTTCTACCAGTCGACGTCGCTATCACGTGTCGCGTCCCCGCGTGCTGCCGAGCCGAACAGAATGATCCGCTCCGGATCAAAGCGGCCGACAATCCGTAGCACCGTTTGGTCGATAAGGCGTTCGAGCCGGTTTTTACGCAGGGTCTACCCTCAGGCTTCAGTCTAACTCCGCACTGTAGGGCCGACGCTTGCGTCGGCCTAGGCCGGGGCAAGCCCCGGCCCTACGGAACTCCCGGTAGCATAGCATCGAGAAGGCGCTTCTCTTCGCTTTCTTCCGGGTAGAGGGCGGAGAGGGCGTTGGCCAGGCGGAGGAAGTCGGGATTGCTTTGTACCAAGGCTCCATAGGCTTCATGGCAGGTCGGTAGGTTTGAAAACGGTAATGCCAGCGACGCGCTCGAAGTCCGCATCACTGCTGGCCAAGAAAGAAAGGCCATATTCGCGCATACACGAAACGATCATCGAGTCGTTGGTGAGCAATGAGAAGGAGCTTCTCACGCTCTGTGCGCCTCGCACTACGGATTCGGTGACAGCCATGAACAGCAGGTTCAGAGATAGGACCCTTTCCGTATTCGTCCAGTAGTCCCGGAGGGTCGGAATCACCCGGAAGTTCTGCCGGAGCGATTTTGCCCCACCTGAAGGGATGAGGCCCTTTGCGACAGCCTCAGCCACCATCAAACGGTGGGTCACTTCATTGACAGTCTCCAAGAGCGTGATTCCTGTGACCTCTTCCCGGAGACACCTTTCCAGGAGCCGACGGCACTCCCCTGACTGCCCGCTCAGTGCCTAGATCAAGATATTGGCATCGATGAAGATGAAGCTGCCATCCGGGAGACTGTGCAGCGCCTCGACGGCCATCTTTAGAACTGATCCTCAAGCTCGGGGTCTTCCGCCACCCACTTCCACTGTTCAGGTGTGAGCCGGATCGGCTCGTCCTGGTTCAGCGCCTCCAGCGCTCGCGCAATCCGTTCTTCCTTCTCCTCGGGAGGGAAATGGATTCGGATCAGCTCCTCGAGACGCGCGGAACGTTTTTGAGGACTTATCTCTCTGGCCATATCACGCTCATTCTAACCTAACGGGAATGACTCCCAAGAGTTTTCCACAATTCATCTTGGAACTGCGAGCAGCATGGCGTCAAGCAAACGTTTTTCCTCGCTGTCTTTGGGGTAGAGGGCGGAGAGGGCGTTGGCCAAGCGGAGGAAGTCGGGGCTACGCTGGGTTTCGGCTTCGAGCATGGCCCGCAGCGCTCGCCTAGCCGGCGGCTTGGAGGAGCATCGCCATGTGGACGCGGTCAAGCGTCGTCGCCCGTAGCACGGCCGTCGCGGCCGTGGCAGATTCCAGGCATCCCACGTTTCGGCTGTATCAAGTGTAAGATACTGCGCGGCAAGGGAGTCAGAATCCTGGCTATGCTGGTCTGGGCCAACCGCAAGGTATCAACCGTGAGGAATCCATGAAAACTGCGGGATTAGTGAGGGCTTTATGGGCGGGGCTGTTCATCACCTGCGCGGTCAGCAATGTTCTTCCAGCAGCAGGGAAGGAGTTAGGGGCATCCGGTAACGCGACTTCGTGGAAGCCACACGAGGTGCGCCAGGTGAATGGAAGGCGGCAGCAGAAAGAGCTGCCTGCACAATTTCAAGTAGTGACGGAGAAGTGGGCAGAGATAGCCCTTGCTCCCTGGATGGTTTACATGCCTGAGAAGGACAGGCTCCTGATGTTAGCCAATCGGGGGCGGCCGTACCAAGCCGCGCTGACGTTCAGTGCCGACCGTGGCGCGACCTGGAGCCCGCCGCAGTATCTGCATACGGATGCAGCGGGCAAGCCTGACACGGGTCTCGGCGTAGGGCTGACGTATCTCGGCAATGGCAAAGCGCTGGTTTTTAGCGGGGAGAACAACCTGTGGTTCAGCAATGATTATGGGGAAACCTGGGACGATCAAACCGTGATGCCGCTGATGGCCAAAGGCAAGGTCTTTAACATGTGGGACCCTCCCTTGGTTGATAAAGATCCGAAGACGGGTAAGGTAGTGCGCTTAGTGGCAGCCGGCTGGCGTCAACTCAGAAAATGGGGCCAGGATATCGAAGGAGTCTACTCCCAGGCCTACCTCCGATTCAGTTACGACGAAGGGCGAACCTGGAAAGAAGAAATCAAGGTTCCTCAATGGCTTGGGTTCAATGAAGTGACGTTTGTGCGGGCTAACAATGGCAATATTGTAGCTGCCTGCCGGAGTGACGTGCCGAAGCGGTTGGAAAGAACGGCGATGGATAACTACAGCGGTATGGGAATATCCATATCCAAAGATAACGGGCGCACCTGGCCTGAGGTTAAGATGCTGTACGAATGGGGGCGCCATCATCCCAGCCTGCTGCTCTTGCCGAATGGGGATATCGTCATGACGTACGTTGTCCGGCGAGGTTACCCGAACACCGCGGATGGCCGTTCCCCGCAGTTTGGAATTGACGCCGTGGTGAGCCACGACCAAGGCCAGACCTGGGACCTCGATCATCGTTATCTCCTGACTGTATACGCCGGCTCGACCAGCGCCAAGGATAGTGAGGTCTATAAGGGAGCTCCGCAGGGCACCACTTCCGCGCTCTTGCCGGATGGTTCCATCCTGACGGCTTTCGGTATGGAATACCGCCGCATTGGTCTGGTGAAGTGGGCCTTGAACCCTCGACCGACGAAGGGGGATAACCGAATCTCAGCCGCGGCCTATGATGCTGATCTGCGCAACAAGTTTGATCCGAGCCCACAGAAGCCTCGCAAAACTAACCTCCAAGGAAGCAATATCGCGGTAGCGGAAGAGGGCGCGGTAGTCCTGTCATCGCCTGGTCTCCTCGACCCTAAATTCCTGCTGTTTGATCAGTATTTATATACCGGGTTTTCCACCATCTATACGGTGCTCGATACCCTACCCGCCTGGGTGGATATCAGATGGCCGGCCAAGCACCGTATTGACCAGATCGATATCTATGGCGGTGATCCGCATGCCGCATCGTCACCCTCCACCGAATGCGTGCCGCTCGACTACCAACTGCAGTACGGGAAGTCCGGTGCCTGGATCGATCTCATCCCGCCGGTCGCCAACGCACTCAGATTCAGCGAATTCGCCAAGAGCGGCCGACCAAGTTTGGAGTTCAAGTACACGCACAAATTCCCGCCGGTCTCGGCCCAAGCCATCCGGTTGTTCATTACCCGGACCAGTGACCCTGGAATGCGAACTGAGACAGGCGACAAGGTTGTCGTCCCGGAAGACAAGCGCCAAACCGTTCTGCGGCGGATCGACGTGATGGAGGCCAAATAGGGAGAAAACTATCTATCCTGGATCCTCAGCTTGATTGCAGTCCACGTCGGATTTGGGCTTGCCCACGCGTACCAGGGAGTGGCCGGCGTAATCGACGAGGGCCTGATGGGACTCTTGCTGGGAGTGATTAGGGAACGCCGAACTCCGCGCAAGCCGCTCCGATAGCGTCTGCATACCGGTCCCCTCGCTGTGCGGCGACGAGACATTGGCGCGGAGAAGCACCGCTTTCCAGCAGGGAAACAATTGCCCGGATGACGCCGCGAATCTCGCGATCCCGATCCGGGAATGCTTCCACGGGGGGCGTTCCCAGGCTACCTACGGTTCTTTCTCCGAGAACGTATCGCCGAACCAGCGGGTTGGCTATCTCAACGCTTATGTGCAGCAACTCGGCTCGTCAGAAGCCTGAACTTCTCACGGCAGAGCCGCGATGATCTTCCGGTATTCGTCTTCTGTAAACGCACGGAGGGTCTCCGTCTTGAGACTCCCTTTTGAGG
>Ga0315279_10000372_pt1 | contig 92663 bp, 93 predicted proteins | sample YL17G06_20_MG_FD_203694 | JGI IMG/M metagenome (GOLD analysis project Ga0315279, IMG submission 203694) | Sediment microbial communities from Yellowstone Lake, YNP, Wyoming, USA - YL17G06_20 | ecosystem: Environmental > Aquatic > Freshwater > Lake > Sediment | place: USA: Wyoming | collected...
TGGCGGCTGACTTCGCCGTTGACGAGTGTTTCCAGGCGACGGCGAGAAGGAGGTGACGACGCATCCCAGGCGAAACGCAGCGCCACGTGCGATTGAGTCAGGTCTAACCCCATCGCCTGCGCCCACAACCGGGCGTCACGGGGAGACAAGTTTTCCTGCAAAAGCGCCGTAAGCAGGTCCCCCTCCAGGCGCTTTTCGGCTTCGCGCACGGCCTTGTTGCGGGCCATCTCGACGGCGCAGACCGACGCGCCCTGTTCCGCCACCAGTTGATCCAACGCATCCAACTCGCCAGCCGGCCCGACCAACGAGAGGTATCCTCGAGCCATCCCGCCCACGGTGATGGGAACCACGAGGCGTACCAGGTTGCCCGGAATATCTTGAGTGATGATGACGGCCCGACGTCCAGCCTGTTTGCGATCCCGCAGCGATTCCGGCAGGCTATCTACGCTGATCAACTGTTTCAGCACATCTTCCCACATCGCCGTCAGTGCCGGAGAGGAATGTTCCGCCAGGACATTCAGCCGTTTATCTTGCACCACGATCCCCCAGCCGGACATGTCGACCATGGCGCGCGCCAGCCCGGCCAACCCTTCGCCTTCGGCTGCCAGTTGCGAAAGCTGGACGTGAATGCGCGCGCCGCGTTCGGTGAGCGCTGCGCGTTGATTGATGAGCACGGTCAGCAACAATTGTTGGGTCGTTCGCGCGTCCTGCTGACCAGAGACTGCCACTACGGCCAGGCCATCGGGTACGGCCTCTGGAGCCAGGGAGACTTGGCCCAGTATGAGCACAGCCGCCACGCGCCGCTTGTGCGCCACGGCCAACGTCTCAAGGCTCAGATGGGCCGCGGGCAAGATCAGCAGGTCGCCCCGTCGCGCTTCTTCCACCGAAAAGACAACCCAATTAATGGCGCGCTTTGTTCTGGCATCTCCTGCCAGCCACGTGACCGGCTCCGAAAAGGCCAAACGGAATAGGTCTTTGAGAGTGAAAGAAACCGAAGCAGTCATTTTCTAGTCCGAATGTCCGTCACGGCGTATTGGGGCGGCAGGCTTGCAGACTGCCCCCGTCCCCTCGAAGCGGATAGTATAAAGCGAATGTCGGGCAAGTCAAATCAGGGCCGGCAATACTTTGGCCGGTTGGTAGAACTCAAAAGCGTTCAGGGCTGGTTCTTCAAGACTCAGCTTGATCACCATACATTGATTGCTGGAGAGTTCAATCACGCGGCCGGATTGATCTCCAAAGAACTCGGCAAAGGCCTTCCTAACGCCGGGATATTGGTAGTCGTGCGCGATGATGATCCCGCCCAGACTCAGGCGGGGATAAAAGAATTCCAGGCTGCTGAGCATACTCTGGTAAAGATCAACGTCGAGATGTACGAAGGAAAACATCTTGTCTTCGACCGGCGTACAAGTTTCGGGAAAAAGGCCCGGATAAAACAGCACATTGTCGTAAAACTGCAAGTACCTCTGCACGACGCTCAGGCTGCCCACCACCATCCCACGCTCGAAAAACGCTTGATCCTTTTCATGTGGCTCAGGCAATCCATCAAACGTATCAAATAGGTGCAGGGGAACGCTGCCCTTGGCCTCGCAAATCAGCTTGGAGGAGCCGCCCTTATAGACACCGACCTCCGCCATGTCGCCCGCGATTCTGCGTTGGGCTTGGACCAGTGAATGAATCAAAAATGCTTCTGCGGCCGTCAGGAACAGATCGCTTTCCCGTTTAACCTGCTTGATGAGCGCCAAGGTGTTTTCATCTTTCTTGTACCCGGTAAGGAGAAGCATTTCCAGAGCAAAGCCTGCGTTATGAATCAAGCGGCGCAGGGGCATGAATTTACACACCCAGCGGTAGATTAGGTCTAGTTGCGACATCGTGGGGCCAATCCTTTTTGGAGTATATGTTGTATGACCAGGGTGGTCTATGTTGTTCATCTTTCTTGCCATCTGCGCCACGTGACCCGGCAGGCGACTAGCCAATCTCCGCCTCGCACGGCTGAGCTTCTTGCGCCTCGCGCAGCTCTTCCTCCCGCAGCGCCCGCCGGAGGATTTTGCCGATCATGCTCTTGGGCAGCTCCGTGCGGAACTCGACTTCGGACGGAACTTTGTATGGCGTGAGGCGTTCTTGAAAGTAGGCGATGAACTCTTCGGGTGTCGCCCGCTCCCCTTCCTTGAGGACAATGTAGACCTTGATGCGCTCTCCTTTGCAGGGATCGGGGATGCCGATGGTGATGCCCTCCTTGACCTTGGGGTGCTGATAGATCAACTCGTCAATCTCGCGTGGAAAGACGTTGAACCCGCCGACAATGATGAGTTCCTTTTTGCGGTCGGTGATGAAAAAGTAGCCGTCTTCATCCACATAGCCGATGTCGCCGGTGTAGAGCCAGCCACCTTCGGCAATTGTCTTTTGAGTCTCTTCGGGGTTCTTGTAATAGCCCAGCATCACCGTCGGGCTTTTAAGGATGATCTCTCCCAGCTCGCCCGGTCCGAGGTCGTGACCGTCGTCGAGGCTGACGATTTTGACATCCACATCGGGGAAAGGCAGGCCGATGCTGCCGACCTTGTGCATTCCCTTGTAGGGATTGGCCATGATAGCCGTCACCGACTCGGTGAGGCCGTAGCCTTCGATCATTCGTCCGCCGGTCTTGGCCTCAAAGTTTTCCTTGATAGCGCGCGTCAGCGGCGCTGCGCCGACAAAGATCCCTCGGAGGCTGCGCAAGTCATAGCGATGAATGTCCGGCAAGTTGCTCAAGGCCATAAACATCGTGGGCACGCCGATGAAGAAGGAGGGTTTGTACTTTTGGATGGTCTTTGCGACTTGCTTCGCGCTAAAGCGGGGCACCAAGATGATCTCTCCACCGGCGAGCACGGCTGCATTCATGGTGACGCTCATGCCAAAGCCGTGAAAGAGAGGTAAGACCGCCAGCATCTCCTGCTCGTCGGTGAGGTGCGCCCAGGCGAGAACCTGATGGGCATTGGCCGCCAGGTTGAAATGAGAGAGCATGACGCCTTTGGCGACGCCGGTGGTGCCGCCGCTGTAGATGAGGATGGCCATCTCGTCCGGCTGAACTGGCTCTGGATGCCAGTCGGGCGGGGGCGCTTGTTCTAGCATCTTGGCGAAATCCACCAGCGTCGAGCTATCGAAGCCTCGCAGTAGCCCTCGTTCCTGCAAGCCCTGGACGAGGTTGAGTGGGAAGGGGAGGAAATCCGCAAGGCGGCTGTAGATGATGTGCTTCAGAGGAGTCTTGCCCCGCAGCGACGCCACCTTTTTCGCAAAGAGAGGAACCGTGATGGCGGTTTCGGCTCCCGAATCGTGAAAGTAGAAATCGAGTTCGCGTTCGGCGCTGAGCGGGTTCAGGGGAACGATCACGGCTGCGGCCTTGAGCAGGCCATAGTAGGCGATCAGGAATTGGGGCGAGTTGGGCAGGAGCAGAACGACCCGGTCGCCGTTTCGGACTCCTAACTTGTGGACGCTTGCGGCAAAGCGATCGGATAGTTCGTTGATCTGCTGATAGGTGAGCCGCTTGCCGAAGAAATTTGTGCAAGGGTTTGCCGGATGCCTGGCGGCCGTTTCTTCCAGCAGGCAATAGAGCGGGACACGGGGATAGGTGAGGTGTGGCGGGACTTCTAGATCATAGTGCTGCAACCATTTGTGAGACTCATCGGCGGCTGATCGCCCGGCGATGCGTGTAGCAGTTTGCAGCATGGTCTTGCTCCTTTCCATCGTTTTACGGGAAACGTAAATTGACTGCCGTGAGTCTTCCAGGGCCACCAAGATTGTAGCATACGCGCGCGCCGTGTCAATTGAAAGCCGCAATGCATTGTCTCGACTTTAGCATAACGCCATGCGTGAGTCGCCTATCGTGCTCAGACCAGCGACTCGCGCGGTTTGTTTGTCGTGGCGGTGTTGACACGCTTACGTCTTTGCCCTACAATAGACGTGCAAGCAAACCTGTTGTGAAAGGCGGTAGTAATAGGGTCATGCAAATCAAGGTCGTCGTCGAAAAGCACCCCGATGGCTATGTAGCTTATCCCCTCGGCGTGAAAGGGGTAGTCGTTGGTGAGGGCGATACCTACGAAGAAGCGCTGGCCGATGTGAGATCGGCTATCCAGTTTCACGTGGAGACTTTCGGACAAGAAGTTCTAGGAACTGAGCCACCGGTTTTGGAAGCGTTTGTTGCCGAAGTTGATGAACCGACGGGGCCAACGATGACGCCGGCCACAACCCGACGGGACGAACGATACCCGCGCGGCGGTGACTGGCGGTAAGTGACCACCGGCACGCGCTGCGCAGGTTTGCGTATCAAACAGTGTCAAGGAGGATGCAGCCATGTCAGAAGCAAGAATCCGCACGGGTTTCGGCGACATCCGTATCACATTCCAGAATGACGATGAGCTACAGGCGGCTCTTCAGAGCTTAGAAGAGCAGATAACAGTCATTCAACAAGTGGCTGACAAAGTCGCGCCACGCCTACCACGTTCTCCTAAACCTGGATATGAAACCGCGTATAGATTTACGCCAGATGGTAGCGTAGAGCTTTTGGTAACACCTCCCAACAGGAATGAGGCTGTTGCTCTTGTCCTTCATGCTTACAGCCCAGATCTTGTAAGAGTGGAAGAAATTGAACGGATTACTGGTATCCGGGAGGTTAGCCGTCGGGTTTTGACACTGACTCAAAATCGGGAGCATTTCTACAGGCTGGACGACAAATGGGGGCTAACCTTCGAAGGGCGTCAGATGGTGGAAGAGAGAATCGGTGCAACTCTTGCGCACCCTACTGAACCGGAGCAGATCGAATGAAAGACTGGCTAGTAGAGATGATTGACCAGGTAGCTCTTGGCGAACTACTTGCCAAATCATCTTTGAGCTGCGGACAGAGGTTTGGTCTAATTGCTGTGGACAATGCGGTTGAGTTCATGTTAATCGCGTATGTCGAAGTTCAGAAGCAAATAGTTGGGGGATACAAGGCCGGAGGAATTCCCAAAAAAGCTTGGGATGAAACCAAAAGGGAATTCCCCAAACTGTTGACATTTGTCGTTACCCAAGAGCCTAATCTACAACCTCTTGAAATTGAAATCAGCAGGTATCACGACTTTAGAAACACCTTGTATCATTCGGGAACACCTGTTACTACGTCTCCGGGCCGTGTTACTAGATACTCCGAACTCGCAAGAGAAGTCCTCAGTATTTTATTTGCTATCCAGTTTTCTGCTGACGAATGGAATGAGATTCTGGCTCGGATTGGATCGTTTTTTACCGGGAGCAGCATTGATAAGTCGATTAAGCGGGCGGTCTCCTACGAAGAGGCAGAGGGCCTTGTTAAGTTTACAACCACTGACTATCCGACCGCAGCAGAAGCAATTGCTATTTGCTTATACGGCTTTGCAATCGTTACGGGCGCTCCTCCCTCTCGCCCAGCTCTGGTAAAGTCTCTTGCCAAAAGCGGACATCCTCTCAGTGCAGATGTAGTCAAGTCGCGCTTGTCTGACTTGAGAAAAGTGGGGTGGGTTCGAAAGAATGATTTGCTCGCAGCAAAGGGCCGAAAAGAATTAGCCAAGAAGTATCTGATTTCCCCATAGCGAGACCTCGACCAGTTTCGGGATGCGATTCATCTACGCGCGATGCATCTGTTTCATGTAGGTGCGTCGCACGTTTTCTAATGACCGCGTGCTACAGCCATCTGATATCTGTTATTAACCACCGCAAACGTTTTCCCATCTGTTCTCTCGCTGACATCCGGCGCGCACATCATCTCTGCATGAGTAGGTAGAATGCAGAGCGTGCTCCCCGTCTCCGGGCTTGTGCCGTTTGGTTGGAGAAACCCTGACATCTCGGCGCGAGAGCGGCAACAAAATAACGACCATGCGGGCGGGCGTGATATAATCGAGACGGACGACCACTTTGGGACGGAGGATAAAAGACGAGCACACTGACGGTTGCTGAATCGAGCGCAAAACACTATCGAGGCGTTGGACTGGCTCTTGCGGCGGGGGTTTTATGGAGCCTGGGTGGCTTGCTCATCAAGTGGGTGGAATGGAATCCGCTGGCGATTGCGGGCGCGCGCAGCGCCATTGCGGCGGTGATGATACTGGCCATCGTGCGGCGGCCTCGTATCACTTGGTCGCTCGCGCAAGTGGGCGGGGCGATGGCTTACGCGGCGACGGTGATCCTGTTTGTCGCGGCGACCAAACTGACGACCGCGGCGAACGCCATTCTGTTGCAGTACACCGCGCCGGTTTACGCCGCTCTATTCGGCTGGTGGTTCCTGGGCGAGCGGGTGACCTGGGGCGACTGGATCACCATTGCGGTCGTCCTCGGCGGCATGCTGCTGTTTTTCCTCGACCGGCTGACGGTCGGCGGGCTGTGGGGCAATGTGCTCGCGCTTGCCAGTGGCATCACCTATGCAGGTCTGGCGACGTTGCTGCGCAAACAAAAAGAGGGCTCGCCGCTGGAATCTGTGTTGATGGGGAACGTTCTCACGGCCCTGATTGGTCTGCCGTTCATGTTTCAAGGAGCGCCCGGCGGCTCCACGTGGGTCGGCTTGATTCTGCTGGGCGTGTTTCAGTTGGGCCTGTCCTATGTGCTGTATTCGGAAGCCGTCAAGCGCATCACGGCGCTGGAGGCGATCCTGGTTCCGGTCGTCGAGCCAATCCTCAACCCGATTTGGGTGTTGCTGGTGATGCACGAAGCGCCGGGGCGATGGGCCATCCTCGGCGGCGTGGTTGTGCTGGGCGCGGTGACGGGACGATACGTTGTGAGGACGCTTTTCAAGACGAGAGACGAATGACGAAGGACGAAAGTCGAACAACCTTCCAAATATTCAGCGGACGGCTGACCCAGAAATTGCCGGTCCGGGCCGAACACGCCCACGGTGGCGAATGACGTAAATGACAATGCCGACCGCCGATGCAATGGACACGGCCGATCCTAGCGCTGCCGCAATGACGAGGATAGCATTGCGCGTCCGCCGTGTCACTGCCTTGCGACTGGCCGCCGTCGTGACGATCAATTGCCGGCCCAGTTGGTGGACGAACGTCGGGCTAGGCTGCACCGGCGCGAGCGTACGCTGTGTGCGTTCGGCCAACTGCATCAGCGACTCTAGCGAAGCGAGCTGCTCTGCGCTCGCGCCCGGAGATACCGCCGGCTCATCCCGTCCTCCCACCAACCGATCCGCGTGCGCGGCCAGCATGTCGGTAACAATCCGGTCCCTCATTCATCACTCCGCAGGATACGTCACCACCGCCAGCGTTCCCGGCCCAAAATGGACTGCCAGCGAAAGCGCCAGATCATGCACGAACGTCTCACTACAGTTGAGCACGCGCTTGGCCTGTTCCAGCAACTCTTCGGCTTCTGCGGGCGCTTGAGCGTGGATGGCCGCCAGGTTGACACGAGCGTCCCCCACGCGCTCACGCGCCATCTCCAACATCCGCTCGATGGCCCTTTTGCGCGTGCGGACTCGATCCGCCATTTCCATCAGCCCACCCTCTGCTCGCACGATGGGCTTGACGTTGAGCAGCGAGGCCAGCGCACCCTGAAACTTGCTCACCCGCCCGCTCATTTCGGCGAATTTCAAGTTCGCTAAGGTGAAGAGATGGTTCACCTGCGGGCGTGTCGCTTCCAACCGCTTGAGAATCTCTGTCACACTTTTGCCCGCCTGCGCCCTCCGCGCTGCATCCAGACACATAAAGCCTAGCCCGCCCGACCCGGCCCAACTGTCAAAGACATACACCTTGACGCGGTCGGCCAGGGCCTCGGCTGCCATCTGCGCCGAGGCAAAGGTGCCGGAAAGCCGGCCGGTGACGTGTATGGAGAGGATTTCGTCGGTTGGGTCGGCAATGGCCTGATACATCTGGACAAAGTCGCCTGGCGGCGGCTGCGAGGTCTTGGGAAGTTGCCCATCTCGTTCCACCCGGCGATAGAACGTGGCCGGGTCAATCGTTTGCCGGTCGCGGAATGTCTCGGCGCCGAATTGGATGTGGATCGGCACGACGTGAATGGCATACTGCTCCATCAACGCGTCCGGCAAATCACAGGTGCTATCGGTCACAATGTGAATCATGCGTCTCCTAGGGTGACGGGAAAGATCCCGGATGAATCACTGCCCTCTGCTGAAATCACGTCTGACAGTCCCAGTTCATCACGCAGCGAAATCAACGTGCGGAAATACAGCGACTTGACTGCCCCCTCGCTGCGTCCCATGACCTTACCCACTTCGGCATTGGACATCCGCTCCACGAATTTCAGAATGAGCAGTTGCTGACGCTCGGGCGGCAAGCGCCGAATCGCTGCCAGCAATTGCTCTCGATCTTGATTGCTTTCGGTAACTGCCTCTGGCCGCTCGTGGCTCAGGCCGGGCAAAACGACGCCGTCCAGCGAGGAAACCGGCCGGCGGCTGCGGTCGCGGTGCCAATTGGCGACCAGGTTGTGCGCGATGCGATACAGCCACGCCGAAAACGGCACGCCGCGTTCGCGGTAATGAGCGATATGCGTCATCGCGCGCTGAAACGTGCGCGCCGTCAGGTCTTCCGCCTCGTGATAGTCGCCGGTCCGATAATAAACATAGTTGTATATCCTGCCGACGTACCGTTCATACAGGACGCCAAACGCAGTCGGGTCGGTCTTGGCCCGCTTGACTAACTTGACTTCGTCCTCCGAATTCGACAACGCTTCCCCCGTGGCAAGCCCCAAGGGGGTTCCGTCATGAATCTGCATATAGAAACCCCGTTGGACGGTTGAGGTTACGCCGCCCATTGTAAACCTTGCCCGTCATCCCGTCAAACAGTCCGAGTGCTGTTTCGTGGTATAATCGCCGCGAACATTTGCGCAGGCTCTGGTCAGTGTAGCTGAAACCTGTCCATGGGGTAGAACGGGGCGAACGTGGTTACAGGCTTGAGCTTTGATAAGGCAGAAGCACGATGACAACAGTTACCAAAAACCTGGCTGTGTTGACGAGCGGCGGCGACGCCCAGGGGATGAACGCTGCCGTGCGCGCGGTCGTCCGCACGGCGCTGGACAAAGGTCTGAACGTTTACGCCATCTACGAAGGCTATCAGGGCATGGTGGATGGCGGCGACGGCATCCGCAAGATGACGTGGGACTCGGTCGGCGGCATTCTGCAAAAGGGCGGCACCATCATTGGCACGGCGCGCTGCGATGACTTTCGCACGCGCGAGGGACGCCGACAGGCCGCGCGCAATTTGCTGGAGCACGAGATTGACAGCCTGGTGGTAATCGGCGGAGACGGCAGTCTAACCGGCGCAAATGTCTTCCGCCAGGAATGGCCCGAATTGCTAGCCGAATTGGCGCAGATGGGCCAGGTGAGTCAAGAAGTGGCCGCGCGCCACTCCAATTTGACCGTCGTGGGCCTGGTCGGTTCCATTGACAATGATATGTATGGCACCGACATGACGATCGGCACGGACACGGCGTTGCACCGCATCATCGAGGCGATTGACGCCATCAGCAGCACGGCGGCCAGCCATCAGCGCACCTTTGTGGTCAAAGTGATGGGGCGCAACTGCGGCTACCTCGCGCTGATGAGCGCCATCTCCACCGGCGCCGACTGGGTGTTGATCCCAGAAAACCCGCCGGACGCGGGCTGGGAGCAAAAGATGGTCGAGGACTTGCACTTGGGCCGTAAAGCCGGGCGGCGGGATAGCATCGTCGTCCTGGCCGAAGGCGCACGTGACCGGCAGGGCAACACCATTGGCAGCTCGTATGTCGTCAAGGTTCTGGAGGACGGGCTGGGCGAAGAAGTGCGGGTGACGGTACTGGGGCACGTTCAGCGTGGCGGTTCGCCAAGCGCCTTTGACCGCAACCTGGGCACGCTCATGGGCTACGCGGCGGTTGAAACCGCGATAGCGGCCAAGCCCGAAGATGAGCCGCAACTGATTGGCATGAGAGGCAACCGCATTGTACATTCGCCGCTGATGCAATGCGTCGAGCAGACGCAGGCCGTAACCAAGCTGATCGAGGAGCATGAATACGAAAAGGCGATGGACATGCGCAGCCCCAGCTTCAAAGATGCCTATAGCACCTTCAAGGTCTTTATACGTGCTGAGCCGCGCCCCCGGCCCGAGGGACAAACTCCGCTGCGACTGGCCGTGCTCAACGCAGGCGCTCCTGCGCCGGGAATGAACTCGGCCGTGCGAGCGGCAGTGCGAATTGGGCTGGACCGCGGCCATATCATGTTAGGCGTCGAACACGGATTCGAGGGGCTGATCAAAGGCGACATCAAAGAGATGAACTGGATAAGCGTCAATGGCTGGGCGTCGCTGGGTGGCTCAGAATTGGGCACCAATCGCAAAGTCCCCGACGGCAAAGAATTGTATGCCATCGCGCGCAATATGGAGGTCCAGTCCATTCAGGGATTGCTCATGATCGGCGGCTCGACGGGTTATCAGGCCGCTCACAAGCTGTACGAGGCGCGCCGCACGTTCCCGGCTTTCAATATTCCCATCATCTGCTTGCCCGCCAGCATCAACAATAACTTGCCCGGCTCCGAACTGAGCATCGGCGCAGACACGGCCTTGAACAATATTGCCGAAGCAGTGGACAAGATCAAGCAGACGGCGGTGGCCCTGCGCCGCTGCTACGTCGTCGAGGTCATGGGCCGCCAGTGCGGCTACCTCGCCATGATGAGCGGGCTGGCAACCGGCGCGGAACGCGTTTATCTGAATGAAGAAGGCGTCAAGTTGCGTGACCTGCTCACCGACCTCGATCAACTGATCGCCGGTTTCAAGCACGGCAAGCGTCTGGGGTTAATGATCCGCAACGAACAGGCAAACCCGATTTATACCACCGGCTTTATGTGCGCGCTGTTTGAAGAAGAGGGCGGCGACCTGTTTGACGTGCGACAGACCATTCTGGGGCACGTGCAGCAAGGCGGAGACCCTTCGCCTTTCGACCGCACGTCGGCCACGCGCCTGGCCGTCCGATGCGTGGACTATTTGATCGAGGAAGCCGGCAAAGAAGAGCCGGGAGCCACGTTCATCGGTTTGGAAGCGGGCAAGATAGAGTTCCATCCACTCGAAGACCTGCCGCGCATGATGGACGATGCGCATGGCCGGCCCAAGAAGCAATGGTGGATGGATTTGCGTCCCATCGCCAAGATTTTGTCGCAACCAGCGCCGTCCGGCGTCAACCCGTAGCGACCTTTGTTGTCCGCGAATACACACGAACAGAACCTGAATCAGGCAAGATCGGAGACACGATGACCACCCTGACCCTCGACCTTGATCAACAAGTCGCCCTATTGATGCAGGGCACGGAATACGGTGACGATCAACTCAAAGCAGCGATGGCCGCCGAGCTGCGCGAGCGGCTCAAGGAAGGCCGCCCGCTGCGCGTCTATTGCGGCTTTGACCCCCGCACGTCTGACCTGCACGTGGGCCACACGATTCCGATGCGCAAGCTGCGCCAGTTCCAAGAGTTGGGCCACGAGGTGACGTTCCTCGTCGGCACGGGCACCAGCATGGTCGGCGACCCATCCGACAAGAACGAAGTGCGCGCCAGGCTCAACCTGGAGGAGGCGGAACGCAACGGTCGCACCTACGCCGAACAAGCTTTTGTGATCCTCGACCGCGAGAAAACCAGGGTTCGGTTCAATCACGAATGGCTGCTCGATCTCAAGCTGGCCGATCTCATCAAGCTCGGCTCGGCGTTTACGGTGCAACAGTTCATCCAACGCGAGAATTTCAAACTGCGCTGGGAAAAGGGCGACCCTGTTTATCTGCACGAGACGTTTTACGCGCTCATGCAAGGCTATGACGCCGTGGCGATGAATACGGACGTGCAAGTGGGCGGCAGCGACCAACTCTTTAACATCATCTCCGCCGGGCGCAAGCTGCAAGAGGCGTATGGCCAGCGCCCGCAAATCGGCATCATCATGGGCATCCTGCCCGGCACCGATGGCGTGGTCAAAATGTCCAAGTCGCTGGGCAACCACATCCCGATCCTGGCTCAGCCTGCGGATATGTATGGCAAGGTGATGAGCCTGCCCGATAGCGCCATGCCGATTTTCTTCACGCTCGCCACACGCTACTTGCCATCGCAAATCAAAGCCATCGAAGAGGCGCTGACGGGCGGCACGCGCCATCCGCGCGACGTAAAGATGGAACTGGCGCGCGAAATCGTCGGCATCTTTCACAGCGACGCGGCCGCCGCCGAAGCCGAAGAGCAATTCAAGCGCGTGTTCCAGGAACGCGAGCTGCCGCAAGACATGCCCGAGTTCGCCCTGGCCGCGCCGACGGACATCGTCAACCTCCTGGTGCAGGCCAAGCTCGCGCCCAGCAAGAGCGAAGCGCGACGGCTCGTGGAGCAGAACGGCGTCAAGCTCGACGGGCAGACGGTGGAAGGCATCGAGGCGGTCGTCGAGACTTCCGCGCCTCGAGTGCTTCAAGTCGGCAAGCGCAAGTTCGTTCGGCTGGTAAGCCGGTAAGACGTACTGCATACTGCGTTTTCGATTACGCAGTACGGATGGAGTTTCCATGACAAACACACCTGCGCCCAAGAAACGCTGGCCCTGGGGCACGCTCATCTTGCTGTTCCTGCTCGTCGGCTTGTCTCTGCTGGCGTGCCTGGGCAGCGTCGGCGTGGGCCTGACGATGATGAGCGGTGAAGCACCCAGCCTGGCCGCTCCACGGGGCGATGCCGTGGCCGTGATCTATGCCGACGGCGTCATCGCCAGTGGCACGGAAGGGGCCACGCGCGTCGCAACCGGCATCACCCCGTCGAGCATCAAGGCCGACTTGCGCCGCGCCGAAAGCAACCCTTCGGTCAAAGCCGTGGTGTTGCGCATCAATAGCCCCGGCGGATCGGTCGTCGCTTCGAATGAAATCTACAAGCTGCTCAAGGATTTCAAAAAGCCGATTGTGGTATCCATGGGCGAAGAAGCGGCTTCGGGCGGCTATTACATTTCGTGCGCCGCCAAGTGGATCGTCGCCAACCCGGACACGCTCACCGGCTCCATCGGCGTCATCAGCGAATTGACCAACGTGGACGAGCTGATCAAAAAAGTCGGCGTGCAAATCGTCGTCATCAAGACCGGCCCGAACAAAGACATCGGCAGCCCGTTTCGCCCGATGACGGACGACGAAAAGAAAATCTGGCAAACCGTGATTGACCAGGCGTTCGACGGCTTTGTGCAAGTCATCGTCCAGGGGCGCGGCCTGCCAGAGGACAAGGTGCGGCAGATCGGCGACGGGCGAGTCTATAACGGCAGGCAAGCCAAAGAATTGGGGCTGGTAGATCAACTGGGCTACCTGGACGACGCGGTGAGCAAGGCGGGCGAATTGGGCGGCATCACGGGCAAGCCGCGCGTGATCGAGTACACGCACGTGCCGACGTTGATGGAGATACTCACTGGCGTCACATCACGTGCGCCTGCGCTCTCGCTGGATCAATTGCTCGGCCTCGACGCCGTGCCACGGCTCGAGTATCGTTACATCGGCCCATAATCTTTCAGAGGTCAGAGGCCGCAAGTCGAAGGGATCCATCTCACCTCTGACTTTCTGACCTCTGACCTCCGATTTCCGACTTCCGACTTGACTATGAACACAACCCTTTACCAATCTCCCGAAGCTTTTTCCGCACTGGCAAGTGAGTGGAACGCACTTTTACACCGCACGGCGACTGACACGCCGTTCCTCACACTCGAATGGCAGCGCACCTGGTGGCAGCATTTTGGCAATGACCATCCCTTGCTCGTCTACGCCTTTCGCGACCAGGCCGGGGCGCTGTGCGGCATCGCGCCGCTCTTTCTCGATGGCGATAACGGCCAGCGCCAACTGCACACCGTCGGTTGCGCGGACATCTGCGACTATCTCGATCTCATCGTCGCCCCGGGCTGCGAGCAGGCCGTGTTCACCGCGCTACTCGACGTTCTCTCCGCGCCTGACGTACTTGCGTGGGACGCGATAGACCTGTGCAACATTCCTAAAGCCTCGCGCACGCCGGAAGTGCTGGGGACGCTGGCACAGGCGCGCGGTTGGCGCGTGGAAAAGAGCATGCAAGAAGTCTGCCCCCTCATCCACCTGCCCGCCACGTGGGAAGACTACTTGGCCTTGCTCGACAAAAAGGAGCGCCACGAGTTGCGCCGCAAGCTGCGCCGCGCCGAGCAAAGTGAAGAGCCAGTCCAGCTCTACATCACATCCGGCGAAGAAACGCTCGACGCCGACCTGGACGCTTTTATCACGCTGCTCATCCAGAGCCGGCCCGACAAAGCGGCATTCATGAGCGACCCGATGCGCGGATTCTTTCACGCGGCGGCTCACGCGGCACAGCGCGCCGGCTGGCTGCAACTGGCCTTTCTGCAAGTCAGCGGCGTCAACGCGGCGGCGTACATGAACTTTGACTATGCCGGCCGCATCATGGTCTACAATTCCGGCCTCGATCCCAAGAACTTTCAATGGCTCAGCCCCGGCATCGTGCTGATGGGCAAGCTCATCCAGCACGCCATCGAGCAAAAACGCGCCGTGTTCGACTTTCTGCGCGGCAACGAAGACTACAAGTATCGCCTCGGCGGAAAAGACACACACGTGTACCGACTCCACCTCGAGCGACAAGCCCTATGATTCCAAAACATATTGCGATGTTGTCCGTCCACACCTGCCCGCTGGCGACGTTGGGCGGCAAAGAAACCGGCGGGATGAACGTCTATGTCCGCGACCTGACCCGCGAGCTGACGCGGCGCGGCATCTATGTGGACGTGTTCACCCGCTCGCAGAACCCGCACCTGCCACACATCATACACAGCCTGGGCCAAACAGGTCGTGTGATCCACATTCCTACCGGCCCTGAAGAGCCTTATAACAAACACAAGGTCTTTGACTACCTGCCCGAATTTGTGGACAACGTCCTGGACTTGGCCGAACGCGAGGGCATCACTTACGATGTGATACACAGTCACTATTGGCTCTCCGGCTGGGCTGCGCGAGAGCTGCGCGCGGCCTGGGGCGCGCCCATTGTCCAGATGTTTCACACGCTCGGCCATGTCAAGAATCACATCGCCGCGCCGAGTGAGCGCGAGCCTCAACGCCGCATCGAGGGGGAAACAGAGGTTGTGGGCTTTGCCGATCGACTCATCGCCGCCACGCCGGCCGAAGAAGAACAACTAGAAAAGTTCTACGGCGCAGACCCAGCCAAGATCACCATCATCCCGCCCGGCGTTGACCTGCAAATGTTTCACCCACACTCACCCGAAGATGCCAAGTCACGCCTGGGCGTCAAGCCATGCGACCGGATGCTCCTGTTCGTCGGGCGAATCGAGCCGCTCAAAGGAATTGACACGCTGCTGCGCGCGATGGCGCTCCTGGCTCACGAATGTCCCACCTGGGCCAAGCAGATTTGCGTCGCCATCATCGGCGGCGATCCTGACACGACCGAGAATGAAGAGATGGAACGACTCAAGGCCATTCGCGCGGAATTGGGCATCACCGACCTGGTGACGTTCCTCGGCGCGCGCGACCAGGACAAGCTGCACCATTACTATTCGGCGGCGGAAGCCGTGATTATGCCCTCGCACTATGAATCGTTCGGAATGGTGGCGTTGGAAGCGATGGCGTGCGGCACGCCCGTCATTGCGTCCGAAGTCGGCGGGCTGGCCTACCTCATCCACGATGGCAAAACCGGCTTTCACGTCCCGGATGGCGATCCAGTCGCATTGGCGAGTGCGATTGCGCGGCTGGTGGAGAACCCTGAACTGCGTGACCAGTTGGGCCGTCAGGCGCACCGATACGCGCAGCACTATAGTTGGGAATGTATCGTTGACCGCATGTTGCCGCTGTACGCTCGAGTGATGGCGGATTCGCCCGCCCTGGCGCTGGTATAAGAACCCATCCGAAAACCGTAGGCTGGCATCCCTATGCCAGCCGCCGCATGGGGATGCGTCGGCTACGGGGTTTTCGGATAGGCCAAGTCGCAAAGATCAAAATCGGTTGAGGACCTTACTGCTTCGCTCGATCCCCTACTTTGCCTCACTTGACGAGGACGCGCTGGCCTCCATCGCCGCACTGGCCGCGCGCCGCACCTACTCGCCGGACGAGGTGATTTTTTTGGAAGGCGAGCCGTGCGCCGGACTGTTCATCGTCCAGACTGGCCACGTCAAAATCTACACAGCCTCGCCGGAAGGCCGCGAGCAAATCCTCACCCTCATCGGCCCGCGTGATTCGTTCAATGACGTGGCCGTGTTCGACGGCGGCCCCAACCCCGCCAGCGCCCAGGCCATGGACGCCGCCGATCTACTCGTCATCGAGCGCCTCGCGATGTTGAGCCTGTTTGACCGCTACCCCAAGCTAGCGCAGGCCGTCGTCGCTGTGCTGGCTGCGCGCGCCCGGATGCTCGTCAACATGGTGGAAGACCTCTCACTACGGTCCGTCGCCGGGCGGCTCGCCAAGCTGCTCCTCGACCAGGCTTTGCAAGGCAGCGAGGCCGTGCCGCTTACCCGTCAACAGATGGCCGCGCGGCTGGGTACCATTCGTGAGATGGTGAGCCGCGCACTGCGCGAGCTGGAAGATGAGGGGCTCGTCCGCCGCGAAGGACGGCAAATCGTCATCACCGACCGCGCCGCGCTCGAACGCCGGTTTCAAATATCAAATATCAAATGACAAATCTCAAGTCGAACCTCTAGTCTTCAGCTTTCGATATCCGACTTCCAGCCTCCTCCCTCATAACAAAAGTCACAGACATAGAATCTCCTTCGTGTTAGAATTAATGCACAAAACGAACTGCCTTTGTGTGCTTGGCGTCTTGGCGGTTCAAACCAAAGGTGCACCATGAACTCACCCGACAAAATCATGCCCAAGATTGACCTCGCCAAATGCAACGGCTGCGGCGTGTGCGTGGAACGCTGCCCGACCGGCGCACTGGCGATGCAGGACGGCCAAGTCTTTATGGCCCGGCCCGACTTGTGCTCTTATTGCGCCACGTGCGAGGACGTTTGCCCGACGGAAGCCATCGCCCTACCCTATCAAATCGTCCTCGCGCCGCAAGGACAATCTGCATGACGACAACGCCACTGGACAGCCGCGACTTTTACGACCGACAAGCGGCCATCTATGAAGTGATGAACGATTGGCCGTCGCGCCTGTCGCTCGAGCTGCCGTTCATCCGGCGAGCGTTGGAATCGGTGCGCGCGCGAACCGTGCTCGACATGGCGTGCGGCGGCGGGCATCACGCCATCGCGCTGGCCCGCGAAGGCTATTTCACCTACGGGGCCGATGTGAGCGCCGAGATGATCGCGTTGGCCCGTCGCAACGCCGCGCCGGCAAAGGTATCCGTTCAGTTCGAGCAAGCCGGCTTTGCGGATATTGGCGTGCGGTTCGGCAGCATCTTCGACGCCGTACTGTGCCTGGGTAATTCGCTTCCACACGTGCTGACCGAAGCGGAACAATTGGCAGCCCTGAAAGCCATGCGCGACCGATTGAACGATGGCGGCGTGCTGGTTCTGCAAAACCTCAATTACGATTTGCGCTGGAAGAATCGCCCGCGTTTCTTTGCGCTCAACCCGGTGACGCTGGAAGGACGCACGGCGCTCGTCTGGCGGATGGCAGACTATCACGATCCGGGCACGCGCGTGCCTGGAATAGATGGACCGTGCCCGGAGCCGGGCCTCATCACATTTCACATCGCCACCATCGAGCAGGATGCAAGAGGCAAGTGGCAGGCATCGGTCAAAAGTACGCTTCAGCGTCCGCTGTTCGCTGCCGACCTGGCCCATCAACTTGAAGCAGTCGGATTCAACGACATCACCCTGTTCGGCGGCATGGATAGCAGCACATTCGATGCCGGCTCGTCAACTGACCTGGTCATTGTGGCAAAGTAAAACGTATTGCGTGTTTCGTGTTCCGTCATGCAATACGCAGCACGTTTCCCGCAGAGGAGCAGCCATGCGAATCCTGGTTATCATTAGTGGTGAATACGGCCAACGGCACGTGGACAATCTTCGCAAGCATATGCCAGCCGATTGGAGCATCGAGATGTGGAAAGCGCCCCGGCTGCTGCCGCCCATCGTGGACGATGCGGAGGAATTTCTGCCGCCTCAACTGCCCGCGGCCGACCTCATCCTTTCGCTGGGCGAACATCCCGGCGTGGCGACGCTCTTGCCCGACATCGCCAAGATGACGGGAGCCACCGCCGTCATCGCGCCGGTTGACAACGCCGCGTGGCTGCCGAACGGATTAGCGCGTCAGGTTGAAGGCTGGCTCAAGCGAATGAATGTTGCCTCCGTGTTTCCCAAGCCCTCCTGCACGCTGACCGAGACAACGTACAATGTGATTCGCAACAAAAAGCCCTACGACAACCCGCTCATCGCCAAGTTTGCGCGGCACTTTGGCCGTCCGGCGTTTCAGATCACCGTTGATTCTTCCACGCGCCAGGTCACATCGGTCACCGTCACACGCGATGCGTGCTGCGGCTGCGCGCGATACGTCGCCGAAAAACTCGTTGGCCTGGGCGTGGACGAGGCGGAATATGAAGCCGGCATGTTGCATCACCACTATCCGTGCCAGGCGACGATGGGCGTGGACAGCGACTATAACGACACGCTGTTGCACGTCTCTGGCAACATTATGCGCGACGAGGTCGCCGAGCAAGTGCGGCCTTTCCGACAGATTCAATATGCGGTTCCGGTTGGGCACGTGGAGACCTAGCAAATCGCGTATAGCTCATCGCATGTCGCTGATTGGGCTATGTGCGACGCGCGATATGCGATACGCGCTCAGTCAAGTATAAACGTGCCACACCCCAGGTGTGTGTGCTTGCCGATGTGGAGGATAGAGGCCAACTCTAAATAGGGCACAAGGCGATCCGGGATTGCCTCGAAAGTTTGCGCGCCGATCCAGCGTCCCGGCCAATCCTTGGGAGCCGGCTCGAGCGTGTAGCGTCGGAGCGGAGCGCGGCGTTGCGCCTCTTGAAGCTGCAGCCAGAGAGCCGTCTGTTCTTCCGGCTTCACCTGCGCCCACACCTCTTGAGGCTGTACGTGATGCTTGCCCGGCCAGAACACCGTCATCCGCGCCATCAGGGCCTCCAGGATTCCCTCGAAAGTAGGTATCTCTTGTGCCGGTATTTCACTCAAGTTTTTGCGACGCGCCGGACGTGAGGGCCGAGCGTCGCCCGGCGTGTCCGGCATCACGCCCAAGTCAAATGGCGTGATCCAGGTCAAATGGCGCAAGGGGCGCTCCAGGCGAGGAGCAAAGTCAAGGCCATCCGCCCACTGGTTGGGGCTGGCGCGATAATGCAGGTCGAGCCGTCCGTCGGTGACCACCGGCTCCCAGCGGGAACCGCGAGCCGCATAGACGGCCTGGATGTCAAAACGACCCCATAGATTGTTGGCGCGTTTCAACTGAGGGTCAGAAATGCCGGCGATTTTTTCCATCGCCGGCAAAATCAGTTCCAGAAAAACCCCGTGATCGGCGCCGGTCCCTAGCAGATCAAGCTCCCACAAGATCGCTTCGCCCTGACCACAAGTCCTCTTACCCGGATAGGGAAACAACACCGCCTCTATCGGCCAAGCGGCTTCGGCAGCCGGCGAGGTTAGTGTAGCGCGCGCCGATTTCTTGGAGCTGTCTTGGGGCGCACTGTCATCCTTGATCGCCAGGGCTTTGCGCCACTCGCGCGCTCGCTGCGTGGGCAGGCTTTCAGCAATTGTTTTGCCCAACACCCACGAGAGCTCGGCAGATAGGCAGCGCGGCAGATAGACCAACGCTCCATTGACTCGCCAGACGATGAGATACCGAATCAGGTTAATGGGACTGATAAAATCCCACATACTCGATCAACTCGTAAAGCAGGTTAATCTGCGGCTCTGACCACTGCCTCAGCCTCCAGGCATTCAGCATGTCCTTGGCTTCCGGGCCTAGCGAACCCACAAACCGGCCCCAATAAAACTGCGCCTCGCTCGTGGCTCCCATCTTCAAAACCTGGTAAAGATTCTCTTGCTCTTCGGGGCGGAGCAAAGACCGAAACACAGATGCCATCTCCAGGATGTTCAAGAACTCGGCCACCTCAAACGTCAGCACGCCTTCCCGCTCATAGAAACCGGGGGTAAAGATTTGGTGCGTGTCCGAAAAAAAGCGCACCCGCAACCGGTCCATGGGGAACCGAGCCTCATTCTGAACAATCCGGCAGAGGAGATCGCCCATGCCATTGTCCTTCGCGCCCGTCGTCGGAAAGACCTGGATGAATCCCCTGAGGTCGTCGCCGTTATAGATCACCAGTTCCTGGAGCCATGGCCGCAGCTCTCGCTGGTAGAGCATCAGCAAAAAGTGGTTCTCGTCATGGACATAAGGGTCCAACACGTGGCTATCGTGAAAACCGCCTCTGACCAGTTGCCTCGGCAATTGATTCACAAAACCCCAGACGACGACCGAGTAGCGCGAGACACTGCCCAGCTTGTGAGCCTGATCCAGAATGGACTGGCAAGTCGGGCAGTAACGCGCGTGGCGCTTCTTGGCCAAGCGAGGATAGATCCAGCAGCGAAGGCAGGGGCCTCTGAGAGCAGAAGGAGGTGGCCCGATCTCCCCTCCGTCAGCGGGGAGATCGGGATGAGCCGCGAGATATTGTAAGGTGGCCAACAACTCTGCACCGGTTTGGCTCCGGCGCAACCAATCAAAGCGACTTGGCATCCAGGGCCTTTTGCAATTCGGCGTAGTGCGCGATGACGCCGGGCTTGAGCCAATCCTCGACCCGGAGGGGCAAACGCCAGGCCTCTTGGGGCGCGCCGCGCGCAACATAGCGTTTGGCCCAATCAATCGTAAAGCTTTCGGGGAGGAGGCGCAAGCGCAGGCTGCCCAACCCAAGATGGCGATGATGTCCTATCTTGTGCGCCAGCCCCGGCTCCAACCCAACGCACCAGATCAGCCGCGAGAGTTCTTGTTCCTCCAAATTCCAAAAGCGCAGAGTGAACCGGGCTTTTCCACCTGGCAAGATGGCCTCAAAGTAGCTGGCTTGGAAAGTATCGGGTTGGAAACCATCCAGCCGTTTGACGATGGGGGCCAGTGGCGCATGAGGGAATAATCGCCACGCTTGAGCGATCACGAACTTTTGAACGGCACGGCCCGCAGTATGTTGCCATTGTCCGCCCGAGTACGCCCAGCCCGTATACGGATAAGGGACCTTGAACCACGCCAGTTGAGGCGCATCGAACAAGCCAAAGCTCAACGAGAGACGCCCCATAAGAGCCTGGTTAGGCCCCTGCCCCACCCAGCCGAACAGGCGATCCACGGGATTCAAGCGACTCAGGTCGGGGCTAACCTCGGCGGAATCGCTGGCAATGGTATAGAGGTGGCGGAGCATTCCCTTGATGCTCCGGCTGGGGAATGCATACAGTTTGGCCTCGGGGCGCATCGCAGCTTCCGGCGGGGCCATCGAGAAAAAATCCCAGCCGTTCACAGTACCCTCAGCCAACGCTGCCGTGAAAGAAGGCTCGCCGCTCTCTTGCACGTGGACGGGCGTCAGCACCTCGGCTTCCACAGCCAGCGTGCCCGAGTAACCGCCAAAGGATCGGTGGGAGATAAAGCCGGCCTTGGCCCTGGGTGGATTCTGTATGGCCTGCTTGGCCGTCAAAGCAGAAATGTATTGTAAGCCTGGCGCGGCCGCCTCACCCTTCAAGTTCAACCCATGCCAGATTCCGTTGGGAGTCAACGTCTGATCGCCGAACAACCTTTGGGTTACGCCGGCCGGCTTGGCCGTCAGCCAGTTGATCTCGGTGATCCTGGCTTGAACCCAACCAAAGCCTGTGGTCTTTTCACCGCCCAACGGAATATCGCCGCGCTGGAAATCCTGGAGCAGATGATTCAGCAGCGACAGCGATTCCAGATCGCCTTCGCCGACGTCTTGCACATCCACCTGAAGCTGAAACGCCAACTGTTCGCCATAAGCAAAAAGATAGTCCTGCTTGGCCGTTTCCACCGGGCGACCGGTTTGAGGGTCCATCTTGACCCCATCCATCGAGCACCAAGCCCGCCTCGGATCCTGAGGGTGCGTGAGGTACGCATCGGAAAAGAACACCACGCCCCGCTGTCCCTGCGTGCCAAAAAGATAGTTCAAGACCTGGGTCGTTCGGGGAGATTCGCCCCAGAGTGTTTTCAACACCTGCGAGGCTCGCTTGCGGAAAGCGCCTTTGATCGTGCTGCCCGGAATGTAGACTTCCCACGCGCCCTCTTCTTGAGACGAGGGCGACCACGTCAAAAGCCGCATGAACATGGTATCGTAGGGCTTGCCGTACTTGCGAGAGATCACCCGGTTGAACGGCCCACCCGCTCGAAAGTCAATGTGTTGCGGTTGGGCCAATTCGAGACGGGCGCGGTCTCGATGGCTCTTGAGGAAAGCGATGAAATTGCGGTCGTTGGCGATGCTCTTGCGCAGATTCGTGCCGCTGGTCATGTGCTGGAAACGCACACGGCTGTGCTCGTCGAGAAAGCCTTGCCAGGCTGCGGCACTCACACCTTCCGGCGGCTGGTTGCGATTGCCCCACTGCTCCTCGCCGATCTTGCCATCCAGCAACAAGGTCTTGATCAGCAAGTGTTGCTCGCGGTTGGCAAGCTCCACGTCCACCCAACCGTCGCTTTGCAGCAGCGTGATCTGTTGATCCACCTGCAAGTACAGGCGTGGAAGAACCGGCTCACACGCCTCCGCCAGCAGCTTGGTCAGCGCCGATTCATCGTTCATCTGAGCGGCGAGGCGATCTTCCAGAGCTGGATCAAGCCCCAGAGCATTGGCAACCTGGAGCCAGTCCTCGTGGTTGAGTTGGCGGCTCACCTGGCGCTTGTGCTCCATCACCTCAAGCATCCGCTTCGCCATGTTGGCCTTGTCGGCCAACGCTTCTTTGAGAGCCGCTTCGGCGGCGGCCTGGCTGGGGAACAATTTTTCGCACAACGGCAGAGCGGCTTCGATCACCTTCTTCGAGAGAGGATATTTGCCTTTGCCGAGCTTGACCAAATCCTTTTCGTGCAAAAGCCAAACCTCGGATTCTCCACTGGAACGCTCCTGCAGCCAGACCGCGATGAGGCGAGGCAAATACCCGGCCAGCCTGCGCTTCCAGTCTTCCGGGCTGAGGATCGGGCCGCCGATCACCATCGCCAGCCGGCTCCGGATGGGATCGGGAATATCGCGCATGGCCTCCACCAACAGGCGGCCCTCGACCGCAGCAAAGGCAGGAACGTCCGGGTCCACCTTACCCCAGTTCCAGCCGATCAGCACAGGGTTGAGCGCGTTAAAGGTCAAGACCAGCCTCAGGTGATTGGCTCCGGGTTGAATCGCAGGCGGCGTGGTTGGCGCCGGGAACGGAAGCTGCATCTCGAGCCGCACGCGCCCCAACCCCTTGCTCTTGCCTGCGCCGAACCAGAAGCGGCCTTCCAAAAGCTCCTGCAAAACGTAATAGAGCCGCGCCGTGTTATCGCCTTGCTGCAGGGCCGTGTCGTTGACCGTCAGCGTGAAATCAAAGGCGGCATTGCGGAACACAGTCTCCATTTTATAGTTCGCATTCGCCTCGGCAGCCCAGCGGTCCTCGTCCAACTTGAGGCCCATGCGCAAATCGAAAAAGTTGTCGCGCGGATAGGACGTTTCCTGCAACTGGCATTGCACGCGCGTGATCAATCCCTCAGGTATGGGGCTGCCATACAAACGCAGCCACAAGCGGTTCAGCAGCCCGATGTTCCTGCCGTCGCGCGATTGGCCGATAAAGGCGTCCATCAGAGCTTGCGCCGTCCCGGAAATCTCGCCGGCTAGAGAGACCAATCGCTGCGTGCCATCTCCGTCTCTGGTGAACAACGTCTTGCGCGCATTCCCCCGATAGATTGGCGTTTCTGCGATGAGCTTTCCTTGCAAGAGCATCTTGGTCCCTCCTATCAGAATGGATTGTGGAGATTTTACCACAGATTGCATCCGCCACAACTTTCCTGCCGAGCTGAGCAGGGCATCGGCGTGCGGCGCATCTTGAACTTTCATCCGAGAGGTTTGTGTTATAATCGTCCCTCGAACACCATGAACCGACTGGCCCACCATTCCCGCCGCTGGCTGATTCTCACCGCCATCCTGCTGCTGACCGCGCTGGCCCGCTTTCCCGCGCTCGACCGCGTGCCGCCCGGCTGGCGCGACGACGAGTTGATCGAGATTGGGATGGACACGCGCATCCAGCAGGGCTGGCGGCCGCTCTACATCCGTGAGGCCGAAGGCCACGAGCCGCTGTACCATTATCTCCACGCGGGCACGCTGGCGCTGTTCGGCCACAACACCTACGGCTACCGCTGGCTGCCGGCTGCATTCGGCACGCTCTCCACTGCGCTGCTTGTGGCGCTGGCCTGGCGTTTGTTCGGCTTCAACGTCGCTGCGCTGACCGGCGCGCTTTACGGCGTGGGGCTATGGCCGGTGTTTTACAGCCGCTTTGGCGTCCGCCACATCGGCGTGATGCCCTTCATCTTGCTCGCGCTCTTTGCCCTTGTCCGAATCTCCGCCCTCCGGCCTCCGACCTCCGGCTCACTGAGGGTTGGTGTGCTGGCCGGCGCCGCGATAGGCCTGGGTCTCTACGTCTACTATGCCGCGTGGGTGATGCCCGCCGTCGTCATCACGCTCGCCGTGTACCTGCTTGTGTTTGACCGGCAACGCTTTCGACAAGCGTGGCCTGGCCTGGCGCTCGCGCTCGTCGTAGCCGGGGTGATCTTTGCGCCAATGGGATGGGAACTGGCGCACGGGCCGAGGGTAACTCGGATCGAAGTGACGGGCGCTCCGCTGCGCGCGCTGTTCAATGGCGATCCGCTCCCGGTCATCCAAACGACGCTGGGCACGCTGGGGATGTTCACCTTTGCGGGCGACCCGGAATGGCTCTACAATCTTTCCGGCCTGCCCGTGTTCGATGGGATCACCGGCGTCCTGTTCTACCTGGGCCTTGTCATCTGTCTGCTGCGCCTGCGCGATGCGCGTTACGGCTTTGTGCTCGTCTGGCTGATCTTGGGTCTTGCGCCAGCGTTCGTCAGTATACCGCCAGCCAGTTTCAGTCACACCCTCGCCGCGCAAGGGGCGGTGTATCTGATCCCGGCTATCGGGATGATTGAGCTGTCAAATTTCAAAAGGCGCATCCCAAATTTGAAATTTGACATTTCTCATTTGAGATTTCGCGTACTCGCGGGCTGTGCCGAAACTTGGCATTTGATATTTGCTCTCCTTGTCGCCTGGACGGCCTTTTACACCGTGCGTTTCTATTTCGGCCAGTGGCCCAACGAATGGTGGACACGCTTCTTGTATCACGCCAACACTCACGATCTAGCGCGTTGGCTCGACTCACAAAGCGAGGGCGGCGACATCGCCATCTCGACGACGAGCAATGAACTGGCGCTAGAGCCGCGCGCTCTCTCGTTCGACCTCAAGCGCCGCGACATTGCGCCGCGTTTCTTTGATCCAGCATGGGCGCTGGTCTTTCCCCAGGGCGGCGGGCAGCGCATCGTGCTGATGTCGTACCCACCGATGAATCCATTGCTCAAACCCGCCTTTCAGTCTACCCCCATCACTGAATACTATAACCCTGCCACCCGGCAACCGGCCTTTCGCGTCTATCGTGACACAGCCGCGCCCGGCTCGCGTGGAAGTGTGACTGGCGATGCGCCGCAAGTCGGCACTCTCACATTGGTGAGTCACACAGTTGCCGTCGTGCCTCCGCCCGGTGGCGAGGGCATCTTGCTGACGACCTGGCGGGTGGACGGCCCACTGGCGGATCCACTCAAGCTGTTCGTCCACCTGCTCGACGCGGACGGACAGGTCATTGGCAATGGTGACCGGTTGGATGTGTCGGTTGCATCGTTGCGCGCCGGAGATGTGTTTATCCAACTCAACCCGTTGCCGCGTCCCGCCGACGCCGTCTGCGCACCCTGCCGTATCGAGCTGGGCTTGTACAATCCTGTGACCAACGAACGCCTGCCTGCGTCCACTGGCGACCACAGCGTGCTTCCTGTCGAGGTGAGGCCATGATGGAAAAGAAGCTCACCTGGGCAGCGTTCGTCGGCATCGTGCTGCTGGCTGCCTTCTTTCGTTTTTACGCGATGAACCAAGTTCCGCCAGGGCCACACTATGATGAGACGATTGACGCACGCCTGGCGCTCGACATCCGAGCAGGTGCTCGCCCGGTATTTTTCTCGCAAGGCTGGGGCCGCGAGCCTCTCTATCATTACATCGTCGCGCTGGTGATGAACTGGATAGACATGCCCCTGACGGCCTTGCGCGTGACCTCGGCGACGTTCGGCACACTCGCCGTCGCGCTCGCATTTCTGTTTCTGCAGCGCCTGTTTGATTGGCGCGTAGCGGCGATTGGAGGCGCGTGGCTGGCGTGCTCACTTTGGGCGATGTCGGTCAGTCGTCTGGGTGTGCGCAACGTTATCGTGCAACCCTGGGCAATAGGGACCCTGCTAGCCTTTTGGCAGTGGAAAAAATCCGTTTCATCCTCACCAAGCAAGGCCATCATCTGGTTGGTCGTGAGCGGCGCACTTTTGGGCCTCACCCTTTACACCTACCAATCCAGCCGCGCCCTTCCGATACTGATCGTGTTGTTCATCGCTTACCTAGCCATCTTTGACCGAAAACAACTTGCCGGTCAGTGGAAAAACCTCATTCTGTCTCTGACCTTGACCGCAGTGATTGCCGCGCCGCTGGTGATCTATCTGGTAACCCACCCCGATGCAGAATCCGGGCGCGCGTTCATGGGCGAGCCGATCCAACAATTGTTTCGCGGGGATCCTGGTCCGGCGCTGGCCGGCACGTTTGCCACGTTCAAGATGTTCACTTTCTCTGGTGACGCCCAAGTGCTTTACAACGTGCCGGGCCGGCCCGCGCTCGCGGTCCTGGCCGGGGCTGCGTTTTACATCGGCCTGATCGTCGCGTTGGTTCGTTTCCGGAAAAGCGAGTTTGCCTTCGTCTTGCTGTGGCTCCTCACGGCGCTTGTCCCGGCGATGGTGACGTCCCCTGCGCCCAACTTTGTTCGCACGGTGCTCGCGCAGGCGCCGGCCGCCGCGCTGATTGCCCTCGGCGTCTCGACAACAGGCGATATGGCCATGCGCGCCGCGCGCGGGGCACGGTGGGCGCAACCCGTCATGCTCCTGCTGGCAATCCTCGTGATTGGACAGACAGCGATTCAGACCTGGCGCGATTACTTTGTTGAGTGGGCGAATTTGCCGGAAGTGCGCCTCTTGTACGGCGCAGGGCCGATGACCTCCGCGCACTACCTGGACGCCAATGCCGACACGGACCCGGTCGTGCTGGCCGGGCTTTCTGCCGACGACAGCGACCCGATCAATTTTTCCATCATATTGCACCGCCACGACCTGGACTTGCGCTGGTTTTATGCGTCGAGCGCCCTACCCGTCCCGGTCGGCGCACGAACGCTGCGGCTGGTGCTGTATGACTTTACGCCCTTGGACAATCTGCTACGCTCGCGTTACCTGAAAGGCGCAAAGTTAATCGCAGAAAAGAAAGATGTGTTTTGGGTGTACCGGCTGAACGCGGATGACTTGCGAGCCAATCTCGAACAAGCGCAGGCTGCGTCCGGCATGACGCTGACGTTGCCGGTCTCGTTTGGCGAAAGCCTCTCACTTCTGGGCTATGACGTTTCATCGCGCAAGCTCGCTCCTGGAGACGAGTTGACGATTTTGACACGTTGGCGCGCGACAAACCCAGGCTCGCCGCAACCGGTCGCGATCTTTGTGCACCTGATAGATGCAAACGGCAAACTTGTGGCGCAAGACGACCGGCTGGGTTATCCGCATCACGGCTGGGAAGTCGGCGACGAATTCGCCCAAGTCCACCACATTGCCATACCACCAGACGCTGCGCCAGGCACATATTCATTGAAGCTGGGGCTTTACTTCCGTGATACGATGGCGCGTTGGCCTGTGGCCGGTGGAGATTCAGTGTCGTTAGGTATGGCGCAAGTAAAGTGAACTAACCCGACTTGGCGGCTCACCCTTGCGAAGGTTTTCGCCGATTCCACAGCGAATTCCGAGTATGCTTCGCAAGAGTGAAAAAGCTCCGCACCGGCATTAACCTTCCCGAAAAAGTCGCCGACGATTGGCGTACCCCCTTGCCCTCTTGTTGACAAATCTGCTAAACCGTCGTACAGTTTTCATCGCACGAATCTATACATTTACCCGCCGGTTGATGCATCGCCGATTGGTCCGTTGTAACTACTCGGCACCCTTGCGAAGGTTTCGAAGAGACACGCCGCAAACGCCATACAACCTTCGCAAGGGTAAGCAGTTACGATTCGTTGATCAAACGGCGATCACAGAGAATACAAGAGCCAATATGTCACTCATTCAAGCAGAGAACCTGACCAAAGTATATGGCAAAGGCGAGACCGCCGTGACCGCGCTCGATCACGTCAACTTTAGCGTGGACGCGGGCGAGTTTGTCGCCGTGATGGGGCCGAGCGGCTGCGGCAAGTCTACGCTGCTGCACTTGCTCGGCGGGTTGGATCGCCCGACGGAAGGCCAAGTGATGATTGACGGCCAGTCCATCGCCGCGCTCGCCGATACCAAGCTCACCGAACTGCGCCGCCGCAAGATCGGCTTTGTCTTCCAGTTTTACAATCTCATTCCGGTGCTCAACGCGACCGAGAACGCCGCGCTGCCCATCACACTCGACGGGGCAAACGGGGCAAGGGCCAAGGCCAAAGCGCGTGCCTGGCTGGAAAAGGTAGGACTGGGCAACCGATTGAACAGCCGCCCCGATCAACTCTCCGGCGGTCAACAGCAGCGCGTGGCGGTGGCGCGTGCGCTCGTGGCCGACCCCAAGTTGATCCTGGCCGACGAACCGACGGGCAATCTCGATTCCAAGGCGTCGGACGAGATTGCGGGATTGCTGCGCCAGATTTCGAACGAGTGGGGCCGCGCCGTGGTAATGGTCACGCACGATCCTCGCATCGCCGCCTATGCCGACCGGATTCTGCGCGCCAGCGTCAAAGATGGCGTCATCGTGGACGAAACGCACCTGGATGGGCAGAACATCGGCAACGCGGGTCTGGTGGCGGATAAGATGAAGACCATAAGCTGAAAGAGAGGAGGGGCAATGACAACAGAAACTAGTGCACGCCCCCGCGCACTTGTGACCGGCGCCTCGTCAGGCATCGGCGCCGCCTTTGCCGAACGCCTGGCGCGCGATCAGCACGACCTGATCATCGTAGCCCGCCGCCGCGAGCGTCTGGAAGCGCTGGCGCAACGCTTGCACGAGACTCATCACGTTACCGTCGAGGGGATGGTGGCCGACCTCACTCAATCTACTGAGTTGCATGCGGTGGAAAAGCGCATCGCCGAGGACACAGCCCTCGAGCTGTTGGTCAACAACGCGGGCTTTGGTGGCTATATGCCATTCGTCGCGCTTGATCCCGACCGCGCGGAAGAGCTGATTAGCTTGCAGGTCGTCGCGGTGACACGTCTGACGCGTGCCGCATTGCCGGGCATGCTCGCGCGCGGCCACGGCGCGATTATCAACATCTCATCGCGGTTGGCTTTTAGCGCGGCGCTCTCTTCGCCGACCATGCCCAAGCGTGCGACGTATGCCGCGACCAAAGCTTACATCAATACGTTCACACAGCTATTGCACGACGAACTGGCGGGGACGGGCGTGCGAGTGCAGGCGCTCTGTCCGGGCGTGGTGCGGACCGAGTTTCACGAGCGGATGGGCCAAGACCCCAGCCGGCTCCCCGCCGCCATTGTCATGTCGCCTGAGGACATCGTCGAGGCTTCCCTGGCGGGGCTGAAGCTGGGCGAGGTCATCTGCGTGCCCGCACTGGATGATCCAAACCTCTTGACGCAAATCCAGCAAGACGAGCGTCAACTCTGGGAGCACAGCGGCGGCAACACCCTCGCCAAGCGCTATAGGCCATAGGGATCAGGAATCTCGATCGGATAAACTGACCTTCGGCAACACGGGTCGGGTGGCGGACAAGATGAAGACGATGAGTTGATCCGCTATGAACAAGACATTCGAACAAATTCTCGAGTTGGTCAAACGACGGCAGGTTAGAATATCCAATCACGGGTACGATGAACTTGCCGAAGATGGCATTTTCGTGAGGGACATCGTCTCGGGTGTGGCAGATGGAGTGATTGTGGAAGATTATCCTGCGTATCCTAAAGGGCCCTGTGTTCTCGTTTTGCAGCAAGATCATAGCGGCAACCCGATTCATGTAGTCTGGGGAATTCCCAGGAATGCTTCGTCGCCTGCTGTTGTGGTTACTGCTTACAGACCAAGTCCTGACCGATGGTCGGACGATTTCAGAAAGAGGAAACCATGAGCAAGAGACTTTACACAAAGCTTGTGCGCGAAGGGCAATACGTAGCCGAAGTTGATGTCGAGCTGATTGACACTGGCGAAAGTTGGTCGCCCTATTTGTCCCTGGAGGATGCGCAAAAACTGGACGATGTGCGTGAGGCGCTGCGTCGCCAAGATATCCAAGCCGCAGGGCGACAGGCGCGGGTTTTTACCCTTGCCCCAGTCACACTGACGCCAGCTGTGTGCTAGACCCGGGATGGATGAAATGCGACTGGACGCTGGCGCGCAGAACATTGGCAACGCGGGTCGGGTGGCGGATACGATGTAGATGATAGGGTAGGTCGCCGCACGAGTGGCAGGCCGATTCGCCGTAACAGTTGGAGGCGCTCCAATTCTGATATATAATGGCAGCCGCTGACACAGACAAGAGGACTCGATGCCAACAGTTCGCGGTATTCCTGACCCTCATAGAACGTATCTTGGAGGCATGGGATGAACATTGTGGGGAGTAATGAACCACGTATCCTCGGGCTGAAAGTGACCCATGAGAGTATCACCGCGCAACTGGCGGATGGCCGGACGGTGAGCGTGCCGTTGGCGTGGTCGTGGCGTCTATCGGAGGCGACACCCAAGCAACGTAACCACTTTGAGATTATGGGGAATGGGCAGGGGATTCACTGGCCGGATATAGATGAAGATATTAGCGCCGTTGGAATGCTCTGCGGAACGCCTGCGCGCCGCCCCAAGCGTAGGGCGAAACCTCAGCAACGCAGAGTGACATCAACAGCCAGGCGCCAAGTGCCCGCCTGATATTTCGGCTTTTGCCCGTTCGCTATCGCTCCCCAATAGAACGGAAGAGTCGACGCCGTCTTTGACATCCGCACACTGGACGTGATCGAGGGCGATTTGCCCCAGCGCGCGCAAAAGCTCGTCGAGGAATGGGCGACGCAGTATCAGCAAGAACTGTTGCAGATGTGGACGAGCAACGAGTTCAAGCGATTGCCTGGATTGGAGTAGTCTGTGAATACACCTAGAATCCAATCGGTCACGCCGCTAGCGAGCAGACGTTTGCTCGTGTCGTTCGTCAACGGAGTTGAAAGAGTTTATGATTGTAAAAACCTCATCGGCCTGGAGCGTTTCCGGTTGTTGAAGGAAGAAGCTTTCTTCAAGGCTGTTCAAGTTGACGAGGGTGGGTATGGAATATCGTGGGATGATGAAACTGATCTGAGCGAATACGAAGTGTGGGTCAGGGGAATTGAATCTGACTCGACAGCCGCCTGACGCCCGAAGAAATCGCCAGCGTGGATGAAACGCGACTGGATGCACAGAACATCGGCAACGCGGGTCGGGTGGCGGACAAGATGAAGACGATGAGTTGACCCTTGCGGAGGTGAGAGATGATTCAGACTATAGAAGCCGTGATTGATGAGCAAGGTCAAATACGCTTGCTCACACCCATCCACTTGTCGGTGGCGCGGCGCGCGCTTGTCACCATTCTAGAAGAAAAGCCCGTTATCAACATCCCCGAAACAGCACTGTTGAGTGAGCTAGCGCTCGCCAGCGATTGGAATAGGCCAGAGGAGGATGCCGCGTGGTCACACCTTCAGTCGGCCTCGTAGTGTTGGTGCCATTCCCGTTCTCGGATTTGTCGCAGGCCAAGTTGCGCCCCGCTGTTATCTTGGCGGATGCTGGAAAGGACGACTGGATTCTGTGCCAGATCACCAGCAATCCATACGGCGACCCGCGCGCGATTACATTGGCCGATACCAGCTTTCGCACAGGCTCCTTGCAGGTAACGAGCTATGCGCGTCCTGGCAAGCTATTCACTGCCAATCACACCTTGATGACGGCGCAAGTAGGCAGTCTCAAGGATCAGATGTTGAAAAGCATTGTGGATGCAATTATCAGCATCCTACGCGCTGGACTCTAGCCATAGCGCGTTCGCACAGATGACACTATCGTGGATGAAACGCGCCTTGACGCTGGCAGGCAGAACATTGGCAACGCGGGTCGGGTGGCGGACAAGATGAAGACAATGAAATGACTCTTTGCAAGGGTTGCGCTGCAACTCAAACCCGAGTTAGGCGTTGCGGTCAACAGTAGTGTGGAAGGAGATGGGACTATGACCATTATTCAGGGTACGTATCGTAGCGGCAGGATTGAATTGGCGGAAGCGCCTCGGAATGTGCGCGAAGACACGCCGGTTATTGTGACGTTTCTTGCGCCCGCCCCGATAGACTTGCGCACACGAGGAATTGATGAAACGCAAGCCGCCGATTTGCGGGCGAGCCTCGCCACTTTCGCCGAAGAGTGGGACAGCCCCGAAATGGACATCTATGACAACTATGATGCAGCCAAAGCCACACTATAAACGTGGCGATGTGGTCTTGGTGCTCTTTCCCCATTATAACATCGGCAACGCGAGTCTGGTGGCGGATAAGATGAAGACGATAGGTTGACTTTTCAGAGTTGCTTGACCACACTATCAGGAGGTATTGCGTTCATGGCTATCATATCCATGTTTTACGGCATCATCATCTCGATGTATTTCTTTGATAAGCGAAAACATCACAGGCCGCATATCCACGTCAAGTATCAAGAAGATGAAGCTGTCTTTGCCATTCCAGATGGAGAGATACTGGAAGGGCAACTCAAGACCAACAAGGTGAAATTGGTTCAAGCCAGGATTGAGCTACACCAGGATGAATTGCTGGCTGACTGGGAACTCGCCGGCCAAGGCGAAGCCGTGTTCAAGATTGACCCTTTGAAATAGGAGGCAATGTGAATCCTAGAATCACAAGCGTCAAGCCTAATCCAGACCATACTCTCACCCTGACTTTTACCAATGGGGAAGTCAAGACGTTTGATGTAAAGCCCTATCTGGACATGGGCATTTTTCGGGAATTGCGAGACCTGAGTGTGTTCAATTCTGTGCGCCCTGTTCTCGGCAGCATTCAATGGAAGAATGGTCAAGATTTCTGCCCCGATACGTTATACCTGGATAGCCAATCTCGGCCCGAATTTCCGATGGGCGTTCATGACGTCGAGGCATCGCAACATCACGAGGTAACCGCCTGACGCCGGCTGTGTGCTAGACCTGGGATGGATGAAATGCACCCTGATCCGCATAACATCGGCAACGCGGGTCTGGTGGCGGATAAGATGAAGACGATAAGCAAAGAGACGAAGTTTGGCCGCAGAGGTAATCAAGTGGATCGCTCTTTTCTCAAGTCGTTGCCGGTACTCGGCCTCCTTGCTCTTCATTCCGGCATACTGGACGAACTTCGGCGACGCGGCGTTCTGAGAACCGTCAACAACCCCGCAGCCGACTACGCTGAGTTCCTCGCCTGCCGCGCGCTCTCGCTGAAACCTGCCGCCAGCTCGGAGAAAGGCTATGACGCTACGGGCCAGGATGGAAAAAGGTACGAAATAAAGGCGCGCCGTCAAGCAAAAGGCAGCAAGCCCACTCGGTTCAGTGCAATCCGGAGACTTGAGGAAAATCACTTCGACTACCTACTGGCCGTGCTGTTCGAAGAGGACTTTCGCGTTCAGAGAGCCGCAATTCTGCCACGGGAGGTTGTGACCAAGAAAGCATTCTGGCAAGAGCACGTGAACGGTTGGATTCTGCCTCTGAATGATTCGCTCTGGAACGATGGCGCTGTTCAGGGCATCACAGCGAGGCTTCAGCAATTCCAACTGGATGAGGAGAAGCAGGTGGCCTAACGGGGCGCACTGCTTGAGTCATGCTCGGTCGCGTTGAGCTTACCCAAGCAAGGGAGAGACTCCACGCCAATGGTGGGAAGTATAGATAAGCCATGATAGACAGTAGACTTACCGGAGAAACAGCAGAAGACATATACCTTGGTCTGTTGAATCTACGTGGCGTCTTTGCCGGGTCTTTCGACACACACAGCTTCGACGGGATCATTTTTGACACTCACAACAAATACTTCAAGGTTGGCTGCTCTCCCTTCTATGTTCAGATCAAGTGTCGTGGCTCAGCAGGCGACAATTACAACACACAGGGCTTCCCGCCGGAGAAAATAAGTGCGATACGGAGGGTTGCACAGAAGCTAGGGATTCCCGAGACTTCCTTGTACTTCGTGATTGGTTTTTACAAGAACAACGACATTCGAAATGTTATTTATTACACGGTTCCATTCAGTTCGCTCCAGGTGTTCAAGACGAGTGGACAGTACCGATTCTCTGTTAAGCGTTGTCAGGATGTGATGAGAGACGACGACAACATATTCTGTCTGTAGCGTTACGCCTAACCTGTGTCCGACCGACCGTTAGCGGTAGAGCACGCTACCTGGATTGGAAGTGAACTATGTTAACGCTTCAACTTACACTCGCCGCCCGCTACTTGTGGGGACGCAAACTCGGGACGTTACCGTGATCCACATCATACGTTTTCGCGCCACCCAACAGCAGATAGAAGAGATGCTTCAGACACTTGGGGCATACATCAAATTGGCAGTGGATATCCAGCGCGGTATTCTTGCGGGCGGAGGAGTTATGCACGCAGACTGCGAATCTGCCTTGCTCGATGAGGGTAGCCGGCAAGAAAATGTATGGGGCGCGGATTGGAACCCTGCGGCGCAGCAGGTTACCTTTGAATCGCTCATCAATATTCGCCCTCGTCAAAACAACCCCTCAATGGAAATCCTCGATGCGGCTGTTCGAGAACGCGTAGCAGAGATTACTCTACAATTGCTGGGTGGGATATGAAAGACTGGACAACTATTCGTGAGCGTTATCTCCGCGATGACTTGGCGGTTCGCCTGGGCGGGCTGGCCGCCAACCTCAGCCGGATCAAGTCGTTTGCCGTCCATGACGCCAGCCGCGAAGCCGTTGAAGGCCTGATTGACGAGTGCAAGTTTTTTATCGAATGGACGGCGGCAGATGTACAAGTCAACACAGCAGCAGAATTAGTCGAGTTACAAGTTCAATTAGCCCGCTGGCAGCGCCATTGGACAAGCATTTGGGCTGATCCAGCTCAACGCAGCAAAGTAGCCGAGCAATCAGGCGCTTGGTCGAGGCGTGTGCTGGAGATGTCCGGTCTCTTGAGTAGATAGAACGCGCACAACTCTTGCAGCCAACTGCACTGCGTGCGCTGGAACTCTAGGTCTGTAGCTTGGGCTTTCCCGCGTCCGCCGCGCAGCGGCGGTGGGACGCAGAGCGCAAGCGTGACCTACCTGGATTGGAAGTGCAACTATGTTGACTCTACAACTTACGCTCGCCGCCCGCTACTTGTGGGGGCGCAAACTCAGAACGTTTCTCACCACGCTCGCCATCGTGTTCGGCGCGTGGCTGATTTTTGCCATGAACATCTTGATGCCGACGATGCTCAAGGCGTTCCAAGTCAACATGCTGGCCGCGTCAGGCCAGGTGGACGTGACCATCACCCACAAGACCGGCGAGACATTCTCGCGCAACCTGCTGAACAAGGTGAGAACGACCGAGGGCGTGAGCGCAGTGTCTGGCTTGCTCAGCCGCACGATCAACGTGCCGGATGGATTCTTTGAGCACAGCAAGATCACAGCCCTGACGCTCGTCGGCCTCGATCCCAGGCTGGCGGAAAGTGTCCGCACCTACCAGATGGAACAGGGGCGCTTTCTGCGGTCCGACGACGATCTGGCCGCCGTCATCACCACCAGCCTGGCCGAAAGCCTGGGTCTGCGACTGGGCGACAAGCTGCACTTGCCGACGACGCAAGGCGTCGTCACGCTCGACATCGTCGGCCTGCAGCCGGCGCGCACCTTGCCCGGCAACGAAGAAGTGCTGGTGACGCTGGATGAAGCGCAAAAGCTGCTCGACTTGCAGAACCGCATCAACACGATTGAGGCGAACCTGGACACGACCGACAAGGCTCAACGCGAAACCATCGTCAAGAACATCGAAAATGAGTTAGGCCCAGACTATTCGCTGGGCGCGATGTCGAGCGGCAACGAGTTTTACGCCAGCATCCAGTTGGGCCAGGCGGTGTTCAACCTGTTTGGTTTCCTCGCGCTCATCATGGGCGGTTTTATCATCTTCAACACCTTCCGCACCGTCGTGGCCGAGCGCCGTCACGACATCGGCATGTTGCGGGCGGTCGGCGCGAGCCGCCGCACCATCATCGGCTTGTTCATCGCGGAAGGGTTCGTGCAAGGCTCAGTGGGCACGCTGGTCGGCATGGCCTTGGGCTATTTTTCGGGCGCGGGTTTACTTTCTGCCATGAGGTCAATCTTCACACAATTCCTGCACATGGAGTTGGGTGCGCCGGTGATCGAGCCGAGCTTGGTCGTGGTAACGGTGATGCTCGGCGTGGGCGTGACAATCCTCGCGGGACTGCTGCCGGCGCTGGGCGCCAGCCGCGTGACGCCGCTCGAAGCGCTGCGCCCCTCGGTGGCTGACACGGTTCAGCGCGTGGCGCGCGCCGGCTTTATCATCGGCGTCGTGCTGATCGTGCTGGCTATATTGGGATTGTTTTCGGGCAACGTTGGACTGACGGCGCTGGGCGGGCTGGCGTTCTTGATCGGCCTGGTGCTCGTCGCGCCGGCGCTCGTCAAGCCGATTGCGTCGGTGTTTAGCGCGTTGATCGCGGTTGCGTTCGCTCGCGAAGGCACGGGGACATTGGCGCAGGGCAACCTCACACGCCAACCGTCGCGTTCGGCCATCACCGCTAGCGCGACGATGGTCGGGCTGGCGATCGTTGTGGCGGCGGGCGGGGTGACGTCAAGCCTCAGTGGGACTTTGATCGAAATCGTGCAAAAGAGCCTGGGCAGCGATTACATGCTCATGCCGCCGTCGGTCGGCGTGTGGGGGTCCAACGTGGGCGCCAATCAAGACCTGGCGAATCGGTTGCGCGCGGTGTCGGGCGTGAAAGCCGTCAGCACGATGCGCTTTGCCATGGCCGCTGACGGCGGTCAATCCATCTCCATGTTGGGCATTGATCCGCAAGTCTTTCCGCAAGTGGTGGGGTTGAATTTCACGGCAGGCGATGCCAAGGCCGCTTATGCTCAACTCGAAGAAGGACGCGCGATGATCGTCAATGGGGTTACGGCCGCCCAGCTCGGACTCAAGGTGGGGGACTCGGTGCGGCTCTCGACGCCATCGGGCGAGCAAGACTATCGTGTGGCCGCGGTTGCGGGCGATTTTTTCAACGCCAAGATCATGACGGCGTATATCTCGCAGGCCAATCTCAAATCGGACTTTCGCAAGACCGAAGACATTTTCATCCAGCTCAATCTTGCGCCGGGCGCGGACGCAGCGGAGGTCGAGCCAAGGCTCAAGGCGATTGCGGACGATTACCCGCAGTTCAAACTTATCTCCGGCAAAGCCTATTACGAGCAGACCAAGCAGCTCCTCGACGTTGCCTTTTCAATGTACTATGTTCTGTTCGGGGTGTTGGCTTTGCCCTCGCTGATCGCGCTCCTCAACACACTGGCGATTGGCGTGATCGAGCGCACGCGCGAGATCGGCATGTTGCGCGCCATCGGCGCGACGCGGCCTCAAGTGCGCCGGATGGTGATTGCAGAAGCGCTGCTGCTGGCGGCTATCGGCACGGCTTTGGGGCTGCTGGCGGGACTCTACTTGAGCTATGTGATGGTGCTGGGGATGAGTGGAATCTTTCCGATGGCGTATTCCTTTCCACTGGGAGGTTTAGTGGCGGCGGTTGCCATCGGCTTGATCTTTGGTGTGATAGCGGCGCTCATCCCGGCGCGTCAAGCCGCGGGTATGGAGATCGTGCGGGCGCTGCAATACGAGTAACGGTCACTCTCCCATAAGCAAAGGACGCATTGCGTCGGGCGCACGTAAACGCAGTTGCACCGCGCGACAAATACCGGCATAATAACAATCGAAGCCGAGCGCAATATCTCTCGTCGGCTTTGACTTTAAGGGCTCTCCCGATTTTGGCGGGAAAAGCCTCGCGCCCAGTCGCCAAGCACGCCAAGAATTCTAACGATTTCGTTGCGCCTTTGCGTCTTGGCGTGAGAAATTCCGTTCAAGCCGGTAGACTCACTTTAGACAAAATAAATGGGGCACAGCCGCTTTCTGCGTCTGTGCCCCGAGTCCAAATTGTTGACAAACGTGCCGGCGAACCGTTCGTTACAGCCCTTTTGCCAGGTGGTAGTACATATCGTTCCACCTGATCTCTTTCTTGAATTCCGCCAGTTGGGTGTCGTTGCCAATCAGCAAGAATTCCAAGCCGGCCATGTCGGCGAAATCTTCCAAATGTTCCGCGGTCACAACCTGACTGAAACCGGTGTGATGCGCTCCACCTGCCAATATCCAGGCCGCGGCCGCTGTCTTTAGATTGGGCCTGGGTATCCACAAAGCTCTTGCCACCGGCAGGTTGGGCAAGGGTGCATCGGGTGAGACCACATCCACTTGATTCACAAGCATTCGGAATCTATTGCCCAGATCCAATAAGGACGCATTGAGAGCCGGACCGTTCTTGACGTTGAACACCAATCTGGCCGGATCGGCCTTGCCGCCGATGGAAAGCTGGTGTATCTCCAGGGAAGGCTTTTGTTCCGCGATGGACTCGCAGACTTCGAGCATATGAGCGCCAAGCACTTTGCCCTCCCCACTAAAGTGATAGGTATAGTCTTCCATGAAGGAAGTTCCACCCTCCAGGCCGGCGCCCATGACTTTCATGGCCCGCACCAATGCAGCGGTCTTCCAATCTCCTTCGGCGCCGAACCCATAGCCATCCGCCATCAACCTTTGCACGGCCAGTCCCGGTAGCTGCGCCAGCCCGTACAAATCCTCGAATGTTGTGGTGAAGGCTTTGAAATGGCCGTTTTCCAGAAAGGCCCTCATGCCCAGCTCGATCTTGGCCGCTTCACGAAGCGACTTGCGTTGGCCGCCGCCGGGGCGGAGTGGCTCAGCGACGACATACCGTTCATCGTATTCAGCCACGAGCTTGTCAATCTGAGCGGCGGTCACCTCGTTCACATATTTGACGAGGTCTCCGATGCCATATCCATTGACCGAGTATCCCAGTCGAATTTGTGCTTCAACCTTATCGCCTTCGGTCACCGCAACTTCTCGCATGTTATCGCCAAACCGGGCGACCTTGGCTCCCTGAGCGTCATGCCAGGCACATGCGGCTCGCGCCCACGTTCCAAGCTTGGCCAAAACGTCCTCATCCTGCCAGAAACCGACGACCACTTTGCGGTTCAGCCGCATCCGGCTGCCGATGAAGCCAAATTCGCGGTCTCCGTGGGCGGACTGGTTGAGATTCATAAAATCCATGTCAATGCTCGACCAGGGTATCTCCTGGTTGTACTGCGTATGCAGGTGCACAAAGGGCTTCTGTAGAGCGTTTAGACCTGCAATCCACATCTTCGCGGGAGAAAAGGTGTGCATCCACGTAATCAGCCCAATGCAGTTTTTCGTGACATTGGCCTCCATGCACAACTCATAGATCTCATCTGGCGTGGTTAGGATGGGCTTGAAAACAACGCTAACAGGGATTTTGCCGGATTGCCCTAGACCCTGTGCAATTTGTTGGGAATGTTCAGCTACTTTTTCGAGGGTTTCTTTGCCGTACAAGTGCTGGCTTCCCGTCACAAACCATACTTCGAGTTTCTTGTGGTCTAGCATGATTCAAAACTCCTTTTTGACGCATGGATTAAACACAGTTTAGAACAGTCAACCCTAGACGATGAGCTTGCCTGTGATGGGCGCAGTAGAACCAAGCTCGATGATGGACCTACTTTATCCGGGGCTAAAAACTCTGCCTATGATATGATGATTTCATAAATTGGTCAAGGGGCATTGACACATCGCGCGAACTATGGTAAACTCGCAGCCAATCTCAGACAGCAAAAACTGCGAACAGGAAGAGTAAGCGTCAGGGGTCTCGGTTCAGAGAGTCGGGTAAAATGGTGAGAGCCTGGCACCGGAGCGGACGCTGAATGGGCCTGGGAGTTGCGAGGGCGAACGGAACCGTAGGTCGGCATCGCTATGCCGATCCCAATTAGCCCAAGCCGGAATCGCCACCGTTATCATGGCAGAGAGGATTCAATCTGCACAAGCAGATGCGTCCTCGCAAGAGTGAGGCTGGCCTTGCCAACGTTTATCCGCCGTCACCGGCGGATTTTTTATTTGAATGGCAAGCGCAGCCTAAGCAGGGTGGCACCACGGGTGTTGTAGCGCCCGTCCCTTCACAGGGACGGGCGTTTTTTGTTTGATGCCAAGATGGTAGGGCGGCATCCCGATGCCGCCAACGGAGGCAAGCATGAACGCAAAAGGACGAATACTGACAGGAGACAGACCGACCGGCCGATTGCATCTAGGCCATTACGTCGGCACGTTGGCAAACCGCGTACGTTTGCAGGCCGACTATGAACTGTTCTTGCTCATCGCCGACCTCCATGGCCTGACGCGCGACGCGAGCCGCGATCAGGTCACCCAGCTGAGCGCTCACACGCGCGAGTTGCTGCTGGACTATTTGGCCGTTGGCATTGACCCGGCCAGAGCCACCATCTATGTCCAATCGCAAGTGCCGGAGGTGGCGGAGCTGGCGCTGCTCTTTTCGATGCTCGTCACCGTGCCGAGACTGGAGCGCGTGCCCACACTCAAAGACGTGATGCGCGACGAGCACATTGAGCAGCCATCACTCGGATTGCTGGGCTACCCGGTCTTGCAGGCAGCGGACATTTTGATGGTCAAAGCCGACCTCGTGCCGGTGGGCAAAGATCAGGAATCGCACGTCGAAGTCACGCGCGAAATCGCCCGGCGATTCAATACACTCTATGGCCCAGTCTTCCCGGAGCCACAGGCTCTCATCGGCGATGTGCCCACATTGCCGGGCACCGACGGCGGCGTCAAGATGGGCAAGAGCCTGGGCAATGCGATTCACTTAGCCGATGAACCACACATCGTCGAGGCCAAAGTGATGAGCATGTACACCGACCCCACGCGCATCCACCCCACCGACCCCGGTCACGTGGAAGGCAACCCGGTCTTTGTTTATCACGATGCCTTCAACCCGGACAAGGCCGAAATCGCCGAACTCAAAGCGCGGTACGTCGAGGGCAAAGTGGGCGATGTCGAAGTGAAACGCAAGCTATCGCGCGCGCTCAACGCTTTTCTCGAACCGATCCGCGCCCGCCGCCAAGCTTATGCGATACGCCCGCAACTGCTCGACGACATCCTGGCCGCCGGCGCCGGTCGAGCGCGGCCCATCGCGCAAGCCACTCTCGACGAGGCGCACGTGGCGATGGGATTTTCTGCGCGCCAGTTATCCAGAGCCGCTGGTGCGCCGCAGGCCATGCAGCCGGCCGCGGTGTTTTGTTAGCGTACCACGTGCTGCGTATGGCGGATTCCATTCCGTTACGCAGCACGAAATACGAATCTCGATTGACCCAAATCAGAATCACACATCAAAAGGAGAAGAGAAAATGTCAGACCAATATAAGTTCAACCTCGACGAAGCCGACATCCCGAAAGTGTATTACAACATCGCCGCCGATTTGCCCACGCCATTGCCGCCACCGCTTCACCCAGGCACCGGCCAGCCCATCGGCCCAGCTGACCTCGCCCCGTTGTTCCCGATGGGGCTGATCATGCAAGAGGTCAGCGCCGAGCGCTACATCGAAATCCCAGAGCCGGTGCGCGAGATCTACAAACTCTACCGCCCCACCCCACTCATCCGCGCGCGGCGGCTGGAAAAGCTGCTCGACACGCCTGCGCACATCTACTACAAGTACGAAGGCGCTAGCCCAGCCGGCAGTCACAAGCTCAACACGGCCATTGCCCAGGCGTTTTTCAACAAACAAGAAGGCGTCAAAAAGCTCGCAACTGAGACGGGCGCGGGGCAATGGGGTTCGGCGCTTTCGATGGCCTGCAAGTTCTTTGACATGGGCTGCGAAGTCTTTATGGTCAAAGTCAGCTACGTGCAAAAGCCGTATCGCCGCATCCTCATGGAGACGTACGGCGCAACTGTGCACGCCAGCCCGACGGACTTGACGAACGCCGGGCGACAGATATTGGCTGAATCGCCCGACTCGCCCGGCTCACTCGGCATCGCCATCAGCGAGGCCGTCGAGGTCGCCGCAACTTCGGGTGGAACATGCAAGTACAGCCTGGGCAGCGTGCTCAATCATGTCCTGCTGCACCAGACGGTCATTGGTCAGGAAGCGCAACGGCAAATGGAAATGTCCGGCGAATACCCCGACGTGGTCATCGGCTGCGTAGGCGGGGGCAGCAACTTTAGCGGCCTGGCATTCCCCTTCCTGCGCGAAAAAATCGTCAACGGCAAAGGCACGCGCTTTATTGCCGTCGAGCCGACCGCCGCGCCTTCACTCACCAAGGGCGTCTATGCGTACGACTTTGGCGACACGGTGAAAATGACGCCGCTGGTGAAGATGTACACGTTGGGACACACGTTCATCCCAGCCGGCATTCACGCCGGCGGACTGCGCTATCACGGCATGGCCCCGCTGGTTTCTGCGCTGTATAACCAGGGCTATATCGAGGCCGTCGCCGTGCATCAGAACCCGACGTTCGCGGCGGCGATCCAGTTCGCGCATACCGAAGGCATCGTCCCTGCGCCCGAATCGGCGCACGCCATCCGCGTGGCGATTGACCAGGCGCTCGACGCCAAGGCGCGCGGCGAACAGCGCATCATCCTGTTCAACCTGTCGGGGCATGGCAACCTGGACCTGAGCGCTTACGAGCAGTACCTCAGCGGCAAACTCGAAGACTACGAATATCCAGCCGAAGAAGTGGCGGCGGCGCTGGCCTGCCTGCCCAAGGTGGGCTAGAGGGTGACAGCGTAGGGGCAGGTCTCGTGCCTGCCTGGATGCGGGCGACCACAAGGGTCGCCTGCATCAACCGGATTTGGTCACACCCATCTCAATAGTTCGCGGGAGAACCTGGCGAAGGTTGTCAAGAAGCGACCTTCGCCAGGTTCGAGTATTACCGCACTCGAAGTGTGACAGCGAATCGTTGGGTGACGGAACTATCGCCTTCCCACGCACGCCAGAGCTTGAGGTGTATAGCGGAGACGCCAGCCTTGCGTGCTTCGAAGGTCACGACCCGTTGGCCGCCTCCACCCATTCTCGAGCCCAAAGCCACAGCGTATTCGGAAGTCTGAAGCGCCACCACATCGTCGTCGCTTTTGTCAATGGCCCACCGAAAGCCTGTGGTGGGATTCTCGTCGAGGCTTACGGCAATGCGGTCGCCCACCTGCGCCTCGATGGACTTGCCATGCTCTGCATGTGTGAGTGTGATCGTAGCCACATTACACCCCCTCCCCTACCCGATCTGTCAGATGATCCAGCAGCGCCGTCAGCCCCAGCAAGTAGCTACGCCAACCAAAGCCGCTGATCTGTCCCACGCACACCGGCGCAGTGAGTGACGTGCGACGGAACGCCTCGCGGGCATGGATGTTCGAAAGATGCGCCTCGACGGCGGGGAGCTTGACACTGGCGATGGCGTCACGCAGCGCGACGCTGGTATGTGTATAGCCGCCGGGGTTGATGAGGACGCCGTCGGCCCAGTCCATCGCCTCATGCAGCGCGTCAATCAGCCCGCCCTCGTGATTGGATTGCACGATGCGCAATTCTGCGCCGCGCTCGGCTGCCATCGCTTGCAGCGCCGCATTGATCTCGTCCAGCGTCACGCGACCGTAGGTCTGCGGCTCTCGCCTCCCCAGCAAGTTGAGATTGGGGCCGTGCAACACCAGTACCTTGAATGTGCGACCTGCAACTTGCGACTTGTTCATGGCTTGCTCCTTGCACCCAGGCTGCACAGGACAGACTTGACAACCTGCGGTGAGACATCGGCAATGATCTCGACCTGACCGACGGCGTGTGGAAGCACCCAGCGTAACCCATGCCCCTGTTTCTTTTTGTCGTGCGTCATCGCCGCCAAAATCGCATCGGCATCAAAGGGCGGACAGCGTACCGGCAACCCCCAGGCCGAAAGAATCGCCTCGATGCGATCTGCCAGTGACACATCGGCTCGGCCCAACTCAACCGCAATCTTGGCTGCCGCCACCATCCCAATGCTGACGGCTTCACCGTGGCGCAGCGAAAAGTCGCTTAGCCTTTCCAGCGCATGGCCCCCCGTGTGCCCCAGGTTGAGCACGGCGCGGCGTCCTTGTTCAAACGGATCCTCTTCAACAATCGCAATCTTGACTCGCAACGCCCGCGCAATCCGCTCCGCCCATTTTCCCTGTCTACTTGTTTTCCGGCTACTGCCGTCCTGTGGATTGACTATTTGTCCGCTTGCCAACTCAGCCAACAACCCCACGTCGCCAATGACACCATGCTTGATCATCTCTGCCATGCCGGAGCGGAACTCGTCGGCAGGCAACGTCGCCAACACGGCAGGATCAATCAACACGAGCGCCGGTGGCTTGAACGCGCCGACCAGGTTCTTGCCCTGGGGAAGGTCAACGCCCGTCTTGCCGCCCACGCTGGCATCCACCATCGCCAGAAGCGTCGTGGGCGCTTGAACAAAGCGGACACCCCGCATATAGCTTGCCGCCGCAAAGCCCGCCACATCGCCGGTCACGCCGCCGCCCAACGCCAACACCGTGCCACTGCGATCCAATCCTCCGGCAAGGAATTGATCGTAAAGCGATGCGACAGTCGCCAATGTCTTTTGCTGCTCTCCGTCCGGAATGGAACAGACAAACGGCAGGAACCCCGCCGACCGCAGCGATGCCTCGACCTGCGCAGCGTAGAGCGGCGCGACGACCGTATTGGAAACGATGGCAACCTGGCTGCCATCGGCGATGCCAATGGCGCGCAATGCCCCACCGATATGCCTGAGCACCCCGTTGCCGATGTGGATGTCATATTGGCCGCCCGGATAGTGGACGGGCAAAGTGATGACATCGGCAATTTCGATTACCCGGTCGGTCACCGCTTCAATCGAAAGCGTGGTGGTGTCAATTTGCCAGGGGATGGCGGCATACGCTTCGCGGCGAGATTGAAGCAGTTGCTCAATTTGGGCGCGGCCGTCAGTCACAGCGAGCAGAGGCCGATCCGCGTTGCCGTCCACCCGGCGAAAAATCTCATCCACACCGCAGGTCAAGCAGACGACGGCGCCGCTCGCCATCATCCGTGCCCGGTTGGCCGGGTTGACCAGCGCGCCGCCGCCGGTGGCAATCACCAACCCTCCGTGCGCGCTCAACTCATCGCACAGCGCAGTCTCCATCTGCCGGAACGCCGGCTCGCCGTCTTGCGCAAAGATGCGCGCGATGGGCTTGCCTACCCGCGCTTCAATCTCTACATCCATATCCACAAACGTGCGCGCTAGTTTCGCCGCCACCGCGCGTCCGACGCTGGTCTTGCCCGTGCCCATAAAGCCCGTAATCACGATGTTTTTGGAAAGTGAGAGGTTCAATGCGGATGGCATAAATGGTACCTCAGTTACCAGATCCGTTTATATGCTGATATAGAATTGCTCTGCAACAATTGCGCGGTCCGCGAGATTTTTTGAGCCGCGAAGACGCCAAGAGCGCAAAGGTTTTAATGTTTTCGCAGCAGCTTGTCGCGGATTAGCCAGGCGCAAAAAAGAAATCCTTGGCGTCCTTGGCGTCTCGGCGGTTAAATTGGGTTGCGGCGGGAGGCCGCGCTATGAGATTAGCCGACTTTAAAGAAACATTTTTGGACAGTTTCCTCAACATCTCTTAACCACGCTTCTCGTTGTTCCAACGTGCTGGTCACGATAACCTCGTACATCCTTCGGTGGAAATTCCTGACGCCGCAAAGGTCAAAGATACATTTTCCCCACAGCGTCTCTAGTGGATCTCCAAAAGCCCGCAATTCTCTCGCTCGAGGCATATTGGATGTATTGAACACCAACGCGACTCTTGCTTTCAGTAGTCCAACCGGTATCCCCTCACCACTATCTCCTTCGGCGAACTCATAGGCAACCCCCGCACGAAGGACACGATCAATCCAGCCTTTGAGAATTGCCGGCGGTTGTCCCCACCAATTGGGATGAACAATCACGATCCCCTCCGCTATCGAGATTTCATCGCAATGGCTCTTGATCACCGGATCCAATGGAGCGGCCTTGGGAATTTCTTCGCATGGGAGATTGGGGTCGAAGCGTTCGTCGTACAAGTCATGATAACATACCGCATGTCCATTGCGCGACAAAGTTTGAACAACTCTCTCGGCAATAGCATGATTGAAGCTTTTCTTTCGGGGATGTCCCAGGATGACGGATACTCTCATAGACGATTGCGCTGTTTCATTTCAGCCAAGCTATCGCCGCCCAACTTTTCCATCAGCGCGTCCGCCAGCACCCAGGCGACCATCGCCTCGCCGATCACACACGCGCGCGGCACATGGCAAAAATCCGAGCGTTGATACTGGGCAAGCGCAGGTTCGCCCGTCGCCAGGTCCACCGAGCGCAACGGCGTGACCGTCGTGGCGATGGGCTTGAGCGCGGCGCGAATCACGATGGGCATTCCGTTCGTAATGCCACCTTCCAGCCCGCCCGCGCGATTGGTATGGCGCGTGGCCCCTACCCCCGGCCCCTCCCCCGTTTCACGGGAGAGGGGGGAAAATATCTCGTCCTGCACCTCAGTTCCCAGGTGTCGTGCATTTTCAAAAGCCGGGCCGATCTCGACACCCTTGACCGATTGAATGCTCATCACCGCCTGCGCCAGGCGACCGTCGAGCTTGCGATCCCAGTGCACGTGCGAGCCGAGGCCCATCGGCACGTTCAGCGCGACGATCTCGATCACCCCGCCGACAGTATTCTTGGCGCGCATGACCTCTTGGATCCGCGCCGCGATTTTTTCGGCGCTGGCGTCATCGGCCACGCACACGTCCGAGGCCTGCGCCCGCGCAAAAACCTCAGGATAAGGCGCGTCGGGAATTTCTGCGCGCACGCCGCCGATCTCGATCACGTGACTGCCGACCACAACGCCGAACTCGGCCAGCAACAACCGCGCCAACGCGCCACATGCCACACGCATCGCAGTTTCTCGCGCGCTGGCGCGTTCGGCCACCAGGCGCAAATCCTCCAGACCATATTTTTGCGCGCCCGCCAGATCAGCATGGCCCGGACGGGGAATCGTCTGCGGCGGCACGACCTTGTCTTTCCAGTTAGCATAGTCCCGGTTCTCAATCTTGAGCGCGACGGGCGCACCAATCGTCTGCCCATTGACCACGCCGCCCAGGATTTCGACCCGGTCGGTTTCGATCCTCATGCGAGCGGATCGTCCGACGCCGATCTGTCGCCGCGCCAGATCGCGATTGATTGCCTCGGCGTCCACCACAAGACCCGCCGGCAAACCTTCCACGATGCCGGTCAGGCAAGGACCGTGAGATTCACCGGCAGTCAGGAGTCGCAACATCGTTACCTCTCCAACGCTCGCTCGCATGCGGCTCTCATCACCTCGACCGGGGCCGGCTGGCCGGTCCACCTCTCAAAGGCCAGCACTCCCTGCCCCACCAACATCCCCAGCCCGCCAATGGTGTGCGCGCCGGCTTTACGCGCCTGTTGCAACAAGCGCGTCTCCAACGGATTATACACCAAGTCGAACACCGTCAAGTGCCGCGGGATGGACACACCGTCGGGCCAGATGGAGCCATCCACGCGCGGCCACATCCCCATCGGCGTCGCGTTGACCAGCAAGTCGGCGGCGCGGGTAGACTCGACGAGCGCCTCGGTCGTGAGCGGCAGTGCGCGCAATTTGCTTCCCACACCGTCCAAATCGGAGACAAGCGCCTGGGCGCGCGACAACTCGAGGTCGAACATCAGAATCTCTTGAGCGCCCGCCTCAAGCAGGCCATAGACCACCGCCCGCGCTCCGCCGCCCGCGCCAACGACGACGGCACTTTTCCCTTTGGGGTCAAACCCGCCGTGCCGCAACGCGCCGACAAAGCCCTGGGCATCGGTGTTGTGGCCGCCGATGCGCACTTGCCCCTCTTCGCCTCGTTCGATCACCAGCGTGTTGACCGCCCCAAGCGATTTGGCGTCAGGTGCGATGGAATCGAGCACAGGCATCACGGCCTGCTTGTGTGGCACCGTCACATTAGCGCCACGAAAGCCCAACGCGGCCACGCCCTTCACCGCCGCTTCGACTTGCCCCGGCTGCACCGGCAGTGGAAAGTAGCGCCAGTTTAGCCCCAATGCATCAAAGGCAGCATTGTGCATCGCGGGCGAAAGCGTATGCTCCACCGGCCAACCCATCAGCCCCACCAGTTGAGTGTGTCCGTCAATCATCTATTCTCCAGTCACTCAAGGCTTTTTTCTCACGCCAAGACGCAAAGGGTTCAACCCTTTGCGCCTTTGCGTCTTGGCGTGTGCCTAGATCGCCCCCGTCTTTCGCAACAGCCCGGCGAAACCGGGGAAGGAATCGTCAATACACTCGACATTCTTGACAACCACCTCGCCCTCAGCCATCAACCCGGCCACGGCCAGCGCCATCGCCAGCCGGTGATCGCCGTGACTATCCACCACCGCGCCACGCAGCCGGGCCGGCCCCTCGACGACAAACCCGTCGGGCTGCGGCTCGATGCGCGCGCCCAGCGCCCGCAGCTCGGTCACGACCGTGGCGATGCGGTCGCTCTCCTTGACGCGCAGCTCAGCGGCGTCGCGGACGATGGTTTCACCATGCGCCTGGGTGGCGGCCACGGCGAAAATCGGAAACTCGTCAATCATCCGCACCACTGTGTCGCCACCCACCTCCACGCCGTGCAAGTTCGATGCGCGTATGGCCACATCGGCCACCGGCTCGTGGCCTTGCTCTTGCTCACCCTCCAGCACAATGCCGGCTCCCATCGCGCGCAGGACGTCCAGCAGACCAGTGCGTGTGGGGTTCACGCCGACGCGCTCGACGCGCAGTTCCGATTGGGGCACGAGCAGCGCAGCGACGATGAAAAACGCAGCGGAGGAAAAATCGGCAGGAATGTAAACAAAAGTCAGAGATCGGAGGTCGGAGGTCGGAGAGACACGAATGGCCAAGGCCGAATCACCTGGGGCGACGGGTTCGACGCGCACGCCGAACGCTCGCAACATTCGCTCGGTATGGTCGCGGCTGGGGCCAGGCTCGCGCACGATCGTCGGTGCGTCGGCGAACAAGCCTGCGAGCAAAAGCGCCGACTTGACTTGCGCGCTGGCAACCGGCAAGGTCGAGTCAATGCCGCGCAAATGACCGCCGCGAATGGCAAGCGGCGGCAAGCGTCCGCCGTCCCGTGCCAGGATCGTCGCGCCCATCTCGCGCAGAGGGTTCACCACACGCGCCATCGGGCGACGTTTGAGCGCGGGCGTGCCGTCGAGGACGGAAAGAAAATCCTGCCCGGCGCAAATCCCAGCCAGCAGCCGCATCGTCGTGCCTGACCCTTCGCAAAACAAGACGTCGTTCGGCTCACGTAAACCCCGCAACCCATGTCCGCGAATGACGAGCGTGTTGGGATCAGGCTGCCCAATCTCTGCACCTAGGCCGCGCAGGCAATTCACCGTGGCCTGCGTCGTCTGGCTGGGCAAAAAATTTTCGACGCGCAAGTCGCCATCCGCGAGCGCACCCAAAATCGCCGCCCGGTGTGAGATGGATTTATCGGCGGGGACGCGGATGGTTCCACGTAGCGAGTGATTTGCGGGAAAGATGCGTAATTCGGACATGGATGCTCCCAAATATCAAATTTCAAACAGCGGCGGTTGACGCTGTGTGCTCGGTTCACACTCCACAAGCCACAATCAGCAATCTAAAATCCACCATCACATCCTCCGCCCCACGGCTTGCGCGATAGGCCGCAGGCTCTCCATTAGCGCGGCAAAACGCGCCGGTTTGAGGGATTGCGCGCCATCCGAGAGCGCTTCTTCGGGATTGGGATGCACCTCGATCTCCAGCCCGTCGGCTCCGGCCGCCACAGCCGCCCGCGAGACCGGCTCGACCAATTCCCACTTGCCCGTCGCATGGCTGGGGTCCACGATCACCGGCAGGTGGGAGAGTTGCTTGATCAACGGCACGGCGCTGATGTCAAGCGTGTTGCGCGTATAAGGCTCAAAGGTGCGGATGCCACGCTCGCACAGGATAATGCGGTTGTTGCCGTGCGAGAGAATGTACTCGGCAGCCATCAGCAATTCTTCGATGGTGGACATCAAGCCGCGCTTGAGCAGCACGGGCCGCTGCGCCTGGCCCACGGCGTGCAGCAGCGAATAGTTTTGCATGTTGCGCGCGCCGATCTGGAGAATGTCGGCATAAGTGGTGACCAGCGGCACGGTGTCGGGGTCCATCACTTCGGTGACGACGGAAAGCCCCGTCTCCTCGCGCGCCTGGGCCAGCAGCTTTAGACCTTCCTCGCCCAAACCCTGGAAACTGTAAGGAGAAGAGCGCGGCTTGAACGCCCCGCCGCGCAAGACATGCGCCCCGGCTGCCTTTACGGCGCGCGCCGTCTCCATCAGTTGCTCGCGGCTTTCGATGGCGCACGGGCCGGCCATCACGATCAACTGCTCGCCGCCGATCTTGATCCCGTTGATCGGGACGACCGTGTCTTGCGGGTGAAACTCGCGGCTGGCCAGCCTGAAAGGCCGCAAGATAGGCACCGTTCGCTCGACGCCATCCATCAGTTCGATCTGCTCGCGATTCAGCGGGCGACCGTTGCCGACGACGCCGATGGTCGTGTGCTCTTCACCTTCCGAGATGTATGTCTGACACCCCATCTGCTCGACGCGGGCGATGACGTTGGCGATCTGGCGAGCCATCGCGCCTTTGCGCATCACAATGATGATATTGGTTTCACCTTTTGACATGTTGGCCCTCCTTAGGGTTCATCGTCAACCGGGGTCGTCGCCGCCGGGTAAGAGCCAAGCAATTTGACAAACGAGGAACGGCGCAACAACGCCATGATCGCCGCCTCGCATTGCGGGTCTTGCCAGTGGCCTTCGAAATCGAGATAAAAGAGGTATTGCCACGGCTGGTTGCGGCGGGGACGCGACTCGATCTTGGATAGATTGACGCCGCGCCTGGCAAACTCGCCCAGGCTTTCGTACAATGCGCCGGGTTGGTGTCGCGTGGTAAACACGAGCGAGGTCTTGCTGCGCTGGGAGCGGGGCGGATCTTCCAGGCCTAGAACAAAGAAACGAGTGTAGTTGAAAGCCAAATCCTCGATGCCTCGGTCGAGAATCTCCAGGCCGTACAATTCGGCGGCCAGCGCGCCGGCGATGGCGCCGGTCCCCGGTTCGGGATTCTGAGCCAGGTCGCGCGCGCTGCCGGCTGTGTCAAAAGCAGGCATAGGCTCCAACCCACGGCGGATCAGGTAACGTTCGCACTGGGCCAATGCCTGCGGGTGTGACCGCACGCGCTTCAGATCGCCTAACTTGGCGCCCGGCGCGGCCAACAGCATGTGGCGTACGCGCAAGATCACCTCGGCCCGGACACGCAAGTCGTGCTCCATCAGCAGTTCGTAGGACCCAGTCACAGAACCGGCGACGGCGTTCTCCACCGCCAACAGGGCATACTCGGCATCGCCGCTTTCCACGGCGGTGAACATGTCTTCCAGCCTCTTGCACGGAACGCCTTCCACTTCTGGGCCAAAGAACTGGCGGGTGGCCTCCTCCGAATAGGCTCCAGCGACGCCTTGAAAAGCTACTCGTGTCATGTTTCTCCTCCACTGGATTTCGGAATCCGAAATCAAAAGAGATTGCGGCGCTTCATGGCCGCGTCCTGCAAAATGGCGCGCAACGCGGTCTCGTCTTGCCGGCCAATCAACTCGGCCAGTTCGTCCAGGTGCTGCGCGTAAGCGCGCAACGCGGCGGCCACGTTTTCGTGGTTGGTCAACAGGATGTCGAGCATCATCGTCGTGTCGCCCGCGGCCAGGCGCGAAGTGTCGCGGAAACCACTCGCGGCAAGGACGTACAACAAATCGTCGGCGCGAGCGAGTTCGTCGGCGGTCGTCATCAGCGTCGCCGCCAATGCAAAAGGCAAATGGCTGATAGCCGCGACAATTCTATCGTGCCGCGCCGGGTCAAGAACGACGGCGCGCGCGCCCAGCGTGACGGCAAGTAATTTCGCAAAAGCCAGGGTGGAAGCCGATGTCCGGGCGAGCGGCGCCAAGACGAACACCGCGTTGTGATACAAGTCCGCGTCGGCGGCGTCGAACCCGAACGTTTCTTTGCCGCACATCGGGTGCCCGCCGATCGGCTCCACGTGAGCGGGCAGGGCTTCCATCGCGCGAGTGATTTCAAATTTGGTCGAACCCAGGTCCATGACGATGGCTCCCGCGCGCGCGATTGCGCCGACCTGTGGGAGTTGTTCGAGAATAGTGCGCGCCGGCGTCGCCAAGATGATGACATCTGCTTCGGCGGCCAGAGTCAAATCCGCGCTGGCCACATCCACGATCGCGCCGGAAAGAGCCGCCTGACGCGCGGCGGCGTCGCGCGTGATACCCAAGATTTTCCGGCATGCGTTCTGGGCGTGCAGCGCCTTCGCTAACGAGCCACCCATCAAGCCGAGGCCAACGATGGCAACCGTCGCATCGCGCAGTGAAAAGGGAGGCTCCTTCACACCGTCCGTCCGATCGCCTCGGCCACGCGGCGAACATCCGCAAACAGCCTGGCAAAGTTTTCGGGCTTGAGCGACTGTGCGCCGTCACTCAACGCCTGGGCCGGGTTCGGATGCACCTCGATGATGAGACCGTCCGCGCCGGCCGCCACCGCCGCCCGCGCGATCGGCGTGACCAATTCCCACTTGCCCGTGCCGTGACTGGGGTCGGCGAGAATGGGCAGATGCGTGAGCGACTTGAGCACCGGGATTGCGTTGATGTCGAACGTGTTGCGCGTGGAAGGCTCGAAGGTGCGGATGCCGCGCTCGCACAACATCACCCGCTGGTTGCCGTGCGACAAAATGTACTCTGCCGCCATTAACAGTTCCTCGACGGTAGACATCAGTCCGCGCTTGAGCAACACGGGCTTTTGGATTTCGCCCACGGCGGAAAGCAGCGCAAAGTTCTGCATGTTGCGCGCGCCGACCTGCAGAATGTCCGCGTACTGCGCGATGAGTGTCACGTCCTGCGGCGACACCACCTCGGTGACGATGGGCAGATGATAGGTGTCCCGCGCCTCCCGCAAGAGTTCCAGCCCCTTGAGGCCCAGCCCTTGAAACGCATAGGGCGACGTGCGCGGCTTGAACGCGCCGCCCCGCAAAATGTGCGCGCCGGCCGCCTTGACCGCCGCCGCCGTTTCCATCAACTGGTCGCGCGACTCGACGGAGCACGGCCCCGCCATCACGATGACTTGGTTCCCCCCCACCGAGACGCCGTTGATCTTGACGACGGAATCCTGCGGGTGAAAGTCGCGCGAGGCCAGCTTGAACGAGTGCAAGATGCGCACGGCGCGCTCGACGCCGGGGAACAACTCGAAATGCTCCGGCTCAAGCGATCGCTCGTCGCCGATAACGCCGATGATGGTGCGCTCTTCGCCGGTGGAAAGATGCGCTTTGAAGCCGAGCGATTCCACGTGCTCGACGATGCCCCCGATTTCTTGGGCTGTGGCATTGTGCTTCATCACGATAATCATGATATCCTCCCCCTGAAAAAGTATTTCGGCCTCCGATTCAACCACCGGCGCGGTCGGGCCTCAACCCGCGCGCACCGTGCAAGTAAACGTGCCGGATGTCATGGTCAGCCCGGTCGGTGTTCCAATGAATCAACACGCGGATGCAACGGGGCACATCATTCGTCACACGCGGAGCCTGCGCGTCGAGCAAGGCGACGTCACTCCAACCCAGGCTCCGCGCGGCTGCCGCCGGGAACGCGGCGTCCAGGTCAGGCGTCACCGTGAAATAGATGCTGGCAATGTCCGCCGCGCACAGATTGTTCGCCTGGATGAGCGCGTCGAGCAGTTCACGCGTCGCATCCAGAATCGCCTCGCGGGTGTTTTCTCGCGCTGTTGTCGCGCCACGGATTCCACGGATTGTCATCGTTCCTCTTTTCGTCCGCGCCGCCTAGCGCTTCGCCAGGGCAAGTGTTACGCGAGTCGTCGCTTGGCCTTACAGGGCCATGCCCGAGGCCTGGAGGTCAGCTAGGCCGGCTTGCGACACGCAGCGATCAGGTGCGTGCCCATATCAACACAGCCCGGCTCCCGGCAAGCCTCCATTTCTATTTCCATCAAGTGCTGCCAGACCTCGACGTTCTCGTGGATCGTCTCAAGCTGCGCTGCCCAGGTGCCCGATAAGCAATCGCTGGCCGAAAGCACCTCGACGATCCCTCCGGCTCGCTCGATCAGGTCTTTGAACTCGGCAGCGCGATACATATGGCAGAGATGAGTTGAAATTCCCAGATCCGAGGCCAGGTCGCCGGATGCGATGATCTTGCGATTCAGCGCAGGCGACACTTGCAACACTCCAGCAAGGTAATGATGCACAGTTCCCCATAGGCTCATCACCCCCAGGAACAGCCGGCCGCCAGGCCGGGTGACGCGCAACAATTCCGCAACGGCCTGATGTCGCTTCTCAAACACATAACTCAAGGGGCCACCATAACAGACGACCGCATCGAATTCTCCATCTCGGAAATGGGGGCGCAGGTCACACAGATCGCACTCAACCCATCGCTCGATAGAACCGGCCAGACCTAGCCCGCGCACATTCTCCTGATTCAGTTGAAGCTGAACCGGCGAGATGTCGGCCACCACGATCTTCTTAGCGATGCGACACAGCGCTTGGGTGAACCTGCCCGCGCCGATTTCCAGAACTCGATCGTCTTTGCCAAGATACCGGGTCAGGTAATACAAATGCACCTGGAATTTGATTTGCTCGACGGGACTGGCATCCCACCGTTTCCACTCTTTTTCACCGTACTGATCGTAAAACGTCTTGACCCAATCGGGATTGTACGTCGCCATAGTTTTCCTCCGGCACATCCCTCCCCGGACAAGTCAAAAGCAGGCTTTTGAAAATCCTCTTTGGGCTGCCCGGGCGTCAGGCCGCGATCCGAGACCAAAAAGATAAACAAAAAGAGCGTGGGGTTGAAATCCCACGCTCTTTTGAATCTCGTTCGACTAGCCTAGTCGTTTAGCGTGACGATTCGACCCCGCGCTATGGCGGCAAAATAAAAGTAATAATAAAACGCGAAAGTCGAATGTGGTCTCGGCATGACGGGCCTCAAGTGGGCGATAGTTTACCACAACACGTCTCTTTGTCAAGCATCTATCGCTGCGCGCAGTTCCGCGATGAACTGTTGAGCCGCACTGACAGCGCGCTCGGCATCGCCAATCCGGGAGACGAGTGCGCTGCCCACGATCACGCCGTCCGCGCACCTGGCAACAGCTCGCGCCGTCTCTGCATTCGCGATGCCGAACCCAACGCACACCGGCTTCGTCGTGACCGCCCGCACACGCGCCACAAATTCGGTGAGGTCGGCAGCCATCTGCTCCCGCGCGCCCGTGACGCCGACGATGGACACCAGATACATGAAGCCGCGCGTCGCCTCGGCGATGATGCGCAGTCGCTCAGCCGTGCTCGTCGGCGCAGCCAGGAAAATCAAATCGAGTTCATGGGCACGGCAGGCTGCGTCCAGCGCGTCCGCTTCCTCAGGCGGCAAGTCCGGCACGATAAAGCCATCCGCGGCTACCTCCTGTGCTATACGCGCGCATGGCTCGACGCCAAATCGCAAGATGGGATTGCAATAGCCCATCAAAACAAGCGGAACGGTCACGCCCGCCTGGCGCACTTCACGCACCATCTCGAAACATTTTGCCAGCGTCATGCCGTTTTGCAGCGCGACGTGTGTGGCGCGTTGAATCACCGGGCCGTCCGCCAGCGGGTCGCTGAAAGGGACGCCGAGTTCAATCACATCCGCGCCCGCGTCGGCTGCCGTGCGAATCAGTTGCCGTGACACGCCCAACGTCGGGAATCCGAGCGGCAGGTACGGCATCAACGCGGCGCGACGTTCTGTTTTCAATCGGGCAAACGTTTCATCCAAGCGATTCATCTTGCTCCTATCACGATTCTCAACGCAAAGAAAAAGCTTGGCGTCTTTGCGTTAGAATTTTCCGTCCGAGTCCATGACGGTCTGCAGGTCCTTATCCCCACGCCCCGAAAGGTTGACCAGGATGATTTGGTCGGATCTCATTTCACGCGCACGCTTGATCGCCTCCGCGACAGCGTGCGACGATTCGAGCGCGGGCAGGATGCCTTCGAGCTGCGAAAGTTTGGCGAACGCGTCGAGCGCCTCATCGTCGGTGGCATAGGTGTAACCCGCGCGCTCGGTGTCGCGCAAGTAAGCGTGCTCCGGGCCGACGGCGGCATAGTCCAAGCCGGCGGAAACCGAGTGCGTGCCGCGAATCTGACCGTCGTCGTCTTGCAGGACATAGGTGTACGTCCCCTGCAATACACCGGGCCTCGCTTCAGCGAAACGCGCCGCGTGCTGGCCGGAGGCAATCCCCAATCCGCCCGCCTCGACGCCGAGCATGGCGACGTCGTCGTCGCGGAAAGCATCAAACAGACCAATCGCGTTCGATCCGCCGCCGACGCACGCAATCAGCATGTCCGGCAGCCGCCGTTCCACATCCAGGATTTGCGCGCGCGCCTCTCGCCCGATGACGGATTGAAACTCGCGCACCATCGTCGGGTAAGGATGCGGGCCAAGCGCAGAGCCGAGCAGGTAGTGCGTGTCGCGGACATTCGTCACCCAATCGCGGATGGCTTCGCTGATGGCATCCTTGAGCGTAGCGCTGCCCGCGTCCACGGGGCGCACCTCTGCACCGAGCAGTTTCATGCGGAACACGTTCGGCGCTTGACGACGCATGTCTTCCGTGCCCATGTAGACAACGCACTGAAGGCCGAGCATCGCGCACACCGCCGCCGACGCGACGCCGTGCTGCCCCGCGCCTGTTTCCGCCACGACGCGCGTCTTGCCCATGCGCCGCGCCAGCAACCCTTGTCCGAGCGCGTTGTTGATTTTGTGCGCGCCGGTGTGGGCCAGGTCTTCACGCTTGAGATAGATTTTCGCGCCGCCGCAAAATCCCGTCAGCCGCCGCGCAAAATAGAGTGGCGTGGGTCGCCCCGCGTAATGCGCGGCCAGGTCAGCCAGTTGCGCGCAGAATTCTTGATCGGCCAGCGCCGCGTTGAACGCTTCCTCCAGCTCTGCCAATGCCGGCATCAATGTTTCGGGGACAAACTGGCCCCCATAAGGTCCGAATCGTCCGTTCATGTCACCTCGCAATTCTCGACGAAGGCCAAGTTTTCGTCCTTCGTCATTGGTCTAAGAGGCTGTCTGAAAAGTCGGTGGCCGTAGCTCCGCACCCCTGTGCGGAGCGGGCGACATGGCGCGAAGCGTGTCGCCCTACTTTTCAGACAGGCTCTAATTCGCAAAATATCTGCTCCTGTCACTCATAAAGTTCGCGTAAATCTGATAGTGCGTTGTTTGTTCGTATCGCACCGACTTGACGGGCACGGAGTCGAAACTGTAAATCACCGCGCCGGGACACGCCAGCAGAATCGGCGAGTGTGTGGCGACGATGAATTGAGCGTGGCCCGCCTCGCTCATCTGGGTGAGTATATCGAGCAATTCGAGTTGGCTCTTGGGCGAGAGCGCCGTTTCCGGCTCGTCCAGCAGATAGAGTCCCTTGATCTGGTAGCGCGCTCTGAAGAACGACATGAGGGATTGGCCGTGCGATTGGGTCACGAGCGACTTGCCGCCAAAGTACTTGAGTTGGCCAGGGTCTGTGGCGGCCCACTCGTCTAGCATCTGGCAAAAGTGTTGAAAGATGGCCGACCCAAAATACGAGCCTGGCACGCGGCCATCGGCCCATTCGACGGTGAGGTAATTGCGGAACTTGCCCTCATACGGGTTCACCTCGAAGCGTGCGCCTTCGTCATAGCGCCAGATGTGGATGCCACAAGCATGAGCCAGAGCTTCGAGCAAAGTGGACTTGCCCGTGCCGTTTTCGCCGACGAATAACGTCACGGGCGCATCGAACGCGACGCGCTCCGTCTGATGGAAGACGGACAAGTTGAAGGGGTAATGCTCCCTCGTCGGGTATCGTTCGGGATGAAGGGTAACGCTCTTGATGTGCATTGTCAACCTCGTCATTTAGATTTGCAGACGAACGACGAATGACCAATTCCGTCCCGCGCAGCGGTCATTCGTCTTTCGTCCTTGTCATTCGTCTAATCCACGTGCGCTTTTCGCCGCTCGAACAAATTGCCGCCCTCTATCCTGGTCTTTGAGTCCCGGCGCGCGCTCGACGCCGGACGACACGTCCACGCCCCACGGTTGGACAGTGCGAATGGCTTCTGCGACGTTGTCCGCGTTCAAACCACCTGCCAACAGGATGGGGAACTCGCGCGCGATGCGGGCAGCAATATCCCAATCGGCGCGCGCGCCCGTCCCGCCGAATCGCTGCGCGTCAAAGGCGTCCACGATGAACGCGGGTATGTTTCCATTCACCGCCACGCGATATTCTGCCACCTGCGCTTGGGCTTCGGCCTCATTGCGCGGGCGCAACGCCCGCACAGCGATAAATCGCCGTGCTACGAGACTGCGCCCCATGAATGGGGCCGGGAAGCCGGATTGATCCGGCGTAGTCTTGTAGCTCGGAGTTTCAACTCCGAGCGATGACAAGTCACGCACCACCTCCGGCGATTCATCACCGTGCAGTTGCGCCATATCGAGTTGGGCGGTCGCCGCAATCGCGCGCACACGCTCAAGCGGCTCGTTCACAAACACGCCGACAAAACGCGGAGCATTACCACGCTGCTTGAGCGCCGCGACGATTTCGCGTGCGTGTTCTGGGTCAATGCAGCGCGGCGAGCGGGAAAAGAACACAAAGCCCAGCAGGTCTGCGCCCGCCTCCGCCGCTGCCAGCGCGTCTTCCAGGTTTGTAATGCCACAGATTTTGACGTGAATCACGGTTCCCTACGCTGCTCTTTTTTCCAGAAACACGAGCGTGACTTGCTCGTTGAGCCTTTCGCTCCGAAAGGGCTGGTACCCCAGTTTTTGATATAGGTGCAGGTTGCGCTCGCTCCTGTCCCCTGTGAAAAGCTCATAGAGTTGAGCGTCGCCAAAGCAATTTTCAATGGCCGTCATCAGCCTGGCGCCGATGCCTTGATTCTGCCAGTCCGGGTGAACGATCAGCCGCCCGATAAGACAGGTTCCATGCTTCAGACAGGCTCGAACCGAGCCAATCAATTTGTCTTCCACCATAGCTTTCAGGAAGCAGTGCGTCTCAAACTCACGAGCCAGTTCTTCCAGCGTTTGAGTGAGCGGCGGGATCGTATAGTCCTGGTAAAGCTTCGCTTCTGCTTGATAGGCCAGCTTTTGCAAATCCAGGATAACCTGTGCATCGTTAATCGTAGCACGCTCAATCATCACCTGGCGTTTGACACAGGCTAACTCACTCACTTTCGCGCCGATGTCATCTGTGCGCACTAACGCCTCGCCGACGAGCACCGCCTGTGCTCCCACTCGCGCGACGCGCTCGACATCTGCGCGGGTAAAGATGGCGCTTTCGGCCACGATGATTTTGCCGGACGGGATGCGCGGCGCGAGCCGCTCCGTCGTCGCCAGGCTGACGGTAAAATCAGCCAGGTTGCGGTTATTGATGCCAATGATGCGCGCGTCCGCTGCCAGCGCGCGGTCGAGTTCCGCCTCATCGTGAACTTCGGTCAGCGCGCCCAGGCCAAGCGAACGCGCCAGCGCGAGGTAATCGCGCAGTTGGGCGTCCGACAGAATCCGCACAATGAGAAGAACCGCGTCGGCCTGGTGTGCGCGCGCCTCGTAAAGCTGGTACTCGTCCACGATAAAGTCTTTGCGCAACACCGGCACATCAACCGCTGCACGCACCGCTTCCAGGTCGGCCAGGCTGCCGTGGAAATACTTGGCGTCGGTCAAGACCGAGATGGCCGATGCGCCGCTCCTGGCGTAGACACACGTCAGTTGCGCCGGGTCCAACCCGGCGCGCAGCGTGCCGCGCGATGGCGATGCCCGTTTGACTTCGGCAATCAGCGCGACGTGCTCATGTTTGAGGGCGCTTTCAAAGTCCCGTGCGGGCGGCGCCGATTCCGCGCAGGCGCGCATGTCTGCGAGTGGAACGCGCCGACGCCGCTCGGCGACCTCGGCGCGCGTGTTTGCGGTAATATCATCAAGAATCATTGGATTTTGGATTTCCGATTCTAGATTGCGGATTGTTAGAATGGGACGGCTAATCTAAAATCTGAAATCTACAATCTACACTCTAAAACTGTTGCTCAACGCCACCAGGCCCTCCAGTACACGCATGGCGCCGCCGGAATCCATCGAATCGTTCGCGCGTTCGAGACCTTCCTGGAGGTCACGCGCCTTGCCGCCGGCCACAAGCGCCGCCGCCGCGTTCAACGCCACCACGTCGCGCTTGGGACCGCACTCTGCGCCGGAGAGGATGTTCCGCGTGGTCTGCGCGTTCTGATCGGGGCGGCCGCCACGCAAGTCGGCGCGCGAAGCGCGCGCCAGCCCCAAGGCGCACGCATCCAATTCCCCTTCGTAAACCGTGCCGTTGTCAAAACGCGCGACCTGGTTAATGCCCGTCGTCGTGAGCTCGTCCAGGCCGTCCTCGCTGTGAAACACGAACGCGGCGCGCACGCCAAGCGCATGCAAAACGTGGGCCATCGTCGTCGTGAGCCGCGCGTCGTACACGCCCACGATCTGCGCGGGCGTCCGCGCCGGATTCGTCAGCGGGCCGAGGATGTTGAAGATGGTGCGGATGCCCAATTCTTTGCGGACCGGCGCGACGTTCTTCATCGCGGGGTGCAGCTTCTGGGCGAACAAGAACCCGAGGCCGACCTCGTCAATGCACCGTGCCACCTGGGCCGGCGTCAGATCAAGGTTCACGCCGAGCGCCTCGAGCACATCTGCACTACCACTCTGGCTCGACACGGCCCGGTTGCCGTGCTTGGCCACACCTAACCCTGCGCCGGCGATGACGAATGCGGCCGTCGTGGAGATGTTGAATGTGTCCGCGCCGTCGCCGCCCGTGCCGGCCGTATCCACCAAATCCGTGCGGGTCGGCTGGACCGCCACCGCTTTGTCGCGCATGACTTTTGCGCAACCGGTGATCTCGTCCACCGTCTCGCCCTTCAAGCGCAGCGCCGTCAGAAACGCCGCCATCTGCGCGTGCGTCGCCACGCCGTCCATGATTTCATTCATCACACTTTCGGCTTCGGCGCGCGTCAGGTCTTGATCATCCATCAGTTTGGCGATTGATTCGCGGATCATGCTTGGCCTCCATAGTCTAAAAAGTTTTTGAGGATTTGTTTGCCGAATTTCGTCAGTACGCTCTCAGGGTGAAACTGCACCCCTTCGAGCGGATAACGCTTGTGGCGAATGCCCATCACCTCGCCTTCCGTGGTAAAGGCCGTGACGCGCAATTCGTCCGGCAACGGTTCCTGGACGATGAGCGAGTGGTAGCGGCCCGCCTCGAACGGACTCGGCACGCCTTCAAAAACGCCGCGCCCATCGTGATAAACCGCCGAAGTCTTGCCGTGCATCAAACGCGGCGCGCGCCCCACCACGCCTCCGAACACGTGACCGATGCACTGATGCCCCAGGCACACGCCCAAGATGGGCACATCACGATGAAACTCGCGGATGACGTCGGTCGAGATACCGCCGTCGCTCGGATCGCCTGGGCCAGGAGAAATGACGATGTGCGAAGGAGCGAGTCGCCTGATCTCGTCCAGCGTCACAGCATCGTTGCGAAAGACGCGCAGCTCTGCGCCCAGCTCGCCAAGATACTGCACCAGGTTATAGGTGAAGGAATCATAGTTATCTATAACAAGAATCATGGGTCAACCTCCTCATCTTTTTCCGCGAATAACGCGAATGGGCGCGAACAAAAAAGATTGGCGGGAATTCGCGTGATTCGCGGAGAAAAACTTAGGTGTCTTCTTCTGCCAATCGGATGGCCTCCGCCAGTGCGCGGGCCTTGTTCACGCACTCTTGATGCTCGCGCATCGGATCGGAATCGGCCACGATGCCCGCGCCGGCCTGGATGAATACCTGTGGCCCGCGTTGAACGATGGTACGAATCGTGATACAGAAATCCATATTGCCCTTGCCGCCGACGGGAAATCCAAAATAGCCGACCGCGCCCGCATAAGGCCCGCGCCGCGTGCCTTCGAGTTCTTCGATGATCGCCATCGCGCGGACTTTGGGCGCGCCGGACACGGTCCCGGCAGGAAAGGTCGCGCGAAGCAAGTCGAACCCATCCAACCCGGCGCGCAGCTTGCCGGTGACGCGCGAGACGAGGTGCATCACGTGCGAGTATCGTTCGACCGTCATGAAATCGGGCACCTGCACCGAGCCGTATTCGCACACGCGCCCCAAATCGTTGCGTCCCAAATCCACCAGCATGACGTGCTCCGCGCGCTCTTTCGGGTCAGCGCGCAATTCTTCTTCGAGGCGAATGTCGGCGGCCTCGTCTGCGCCGCGCGGGCGCGTCCCGGCGATGGGGTTGAGCTGCGCCAGGTCGTCTTCGAGCCGCACCAGGACTTCGGGGGACGAGCCGACAAACTGCATCTCGCCGAAATCGAGAAAGAACATGTACGGCGACGGGTTCAAACGCCGCAGCGCGCGGTAAATCGAAAAAGCGTCCGCGTGCGTCTCACGTCCAAACCGCTGCGAAAGGACGACCTGGAAAATATCGCCGGCGGCAATGTATTCCTTCGCGCGCTCAACCATCTGCGCGTACTGCTCCGGCGAGACGTTCGATTCGAGGTTGTGACCGTTGCGGGAGGACGCGGGCGTGGGCGCGGGCATCGGCTGATTCAAGCGCGCGACGAGGCGCTCGATGCGCGCCATTGCGCCGTCGTAAGCGGCGCGCGGGTTATCCTCAACCTGCGCGTTGGCGATGACGAGCGCGCGATGCTTGACGTGGTCAAAGGCGATGACGGTGTCCGTCAACAGAAACATCGCATCGGGAAGATCAAGCTCATTACGCGCGGTATCCGGCAGTCGCTCAATGTGACGCACGATGTCGTAAGACAGATAGCCGACCGCGCCGCCGAAAAAGCGCGGCACGCTGCGCGCCGCCAACGGCAGTGCTTGATAGGGCGCGAGAAATCCCCGCAGCGCATCCAGCGGGTCACGCCCGTCGAGCGAAAATCGTTCGACGCGCGTATGATTGCGAATCGTCACCTGGTCGCCGTGCAGCGTCAGCACCCGCGCGGGGTTCACGCCAAGGAACGAATAGCGCGCCAGTTGCTCGCCGCCCTCGACCGATTCGAGCAGGAACGATTCGCCCTCGCCACGCAATTTCAAATAGACCGACACCGGCGTCTCCAAATCCATGTTGATCTCACGATAGACCGGAATCAGGTTGCCTTGCGCGGCAAGCGCCTCAAATTCGGAATAGGCTGGGTAATACATAGAAACCTCCGACCTCGCCCTCATCCCCCTTGCCCCCTTCCCTCCTCTCCTGTTGGGAGAGGGGGTTGCGGGTTAGAGGAGAGAGAGAATAAAAAACCTCTCGTCCCTCTGTGCACGCAGAATCCTGCGCACTCAAAGGGACGAGAGATTGGTTATACTCCCGTGGTGCCACCCTATTGAGACTGGTCGTCCTCGCGTCACAAATAAAAATCGCGTTTCGTGTGACACGAAACGCGAGCCAGTCCCACTCTTGCAGGTACGGAGAGAAATCTCTCGATACCTTCTGCCGCGATAACGGGGGCGATTCCGGCTTGGGCTACTTGGCGGCGGCATCAGGACGCCACCCTACCGTTTGCCCTTGCGACTCCTCGGTCCATTCGCCGCCTTTTGGAATATCGGTGTCTCACCACCTCCACCGACTCTCTGAAATCCGCCCGACGGTTACTCGTCCGATTCAACGTCTTTAGCGATATTCTCAATGTGCTTCAACGGATTGAAAGATACCACACTCTGGCGACGCTGTCAAGCGGGCGATGGGGAGCGTTTCGGCTTTGGGACAGAGCCGCGCGTATAATTTGAACTCGCTCGGCGCTTTATATCCGCCGGAGTCAAGCCTTTAGGCGGATTTTCCGGCTGAAGCCTCGACTCCCAAGCGTAGAAATAATCCCCAACCCGAAACGCTCTCAGCGATGATGCGGGGGTTCACCGCAAAAGTGTCAGGGTAAGACGTTCTCGCCAATTTGGTCTGCCGGTGTGCTCACCCGTCTGTTCTGGAGGATGGGAGCGGCCCGACTTCCACTAGCTTGATTTCCGGCTTACCAAGCTCAATCGTGGGGACACCTGCTTCCAGCGTGACCGTTCCCGTCATCGCCAGGGTTATTGTCCATTTGCCACTGCTCGATGGCGGGGGAGGCGGTGGTGGGACTACCACTTCCTCCAAAACCGGATGCGCCCAGAATGAATTTGAGTTGACAAGCCCCCACAGGTTGTCCACGTACAGGAACACGCAGATGGACTCGGCTCTGGCGACGGCCTCAACCGGCGGGACATCGTGGAAAACGTTGTAGATGTGACCGCCCTTGCCCCACACGACCGCACCTCCATGCGGATTCGTGGCTCCAAACGGATCAATCCCAACCCGGAACCGGAAGTTGATCTGGCTGTCGTTCAGCCCAGCCGTTCCTTCCTCGGCGTAGTATGGGCCTTTCCCGATCCCGTGGCTGAAATGCGCATCGTTTGGGTCGGCCCCGTCTCGCGCCCAGGCATGAGCACGCGCCCGAACTCGGTACGTCTCGCCCGGAGTCACTGGGACGACTTGCGCCAGCCACCCAGCAATCGTCCCATACAACTTGAACATCGTTACGGCGTTCCCCGAGCCGTCGGTGCGTGGGGGATCGAGGTACGGCACGACTGGCGTGATGACCAAGATTTCAGGTTTGAGGCATTCGGTCATGTTAGGTCTGGCACGTGGGCCGAGTTTATTGAAGGTTCCCAATTTGGTGACGCCGGGTTTGTCGTAGCTCAGACTGACACCTTTATCCAGACACCCGACTATCCAGTCATTGGGCAGGACAAGTGACATCTCGCCTTTCGGTTGATACGTCCCGCCTGCAAATTCACTGTTCTTGAGTAGGTTCGACATTTTGCTCTCCTTTCAACAGCTCTCTGAGCGCGGCGATGTACCCTTCAAACTCGCTGCGGTGAGGTCAACGACAATTATATACCCCGTTGGCACTTTAGAACACTTGCGGCGCCGTCAATTCTGCGCGAATCCCCGAACCGGTCCTGTCAGCTTCTTGCTTGCCGCCAGGATGTCTGCCGTGGTGTCTGCGCTTATGTGGTGGCCTCTGCGCTCCATGCCTGCAGGTCTTGCAGCAATCGGACGAATGCCGTCTGATAGGCATCGTGGTCTTTCCAGTTGGTAAAGTCGCCGATGTGCCTTGTCCGCCGAATGTCGGCTGCCCAGGCCCTGTCGGTCTTCAAGACAGCATCATCCAGCCGAATGGGAAAGAGTACAAGTCGTTTCTCAGCGCGTTCTCTAGCCAAGGCTGTTTCTACTTCTTGCTCCACCCAATCACTTGCAACAGATTGTTGAGAGAGAATCAATAACAGTTTGTCGTGCTTGCGGATTGATGCATCTATGCCGACTTGAATCGTTGCCCCCCATGTCGAATCTTCCGGCGCAAACCAGCACCGCACGCCTTGGCTCTGAAGGTCAGCGTGGAGCCGTCTGGCACATTCCTGGTTTTGGTTGGAATAGCTGATGAAGCAAGAATCATACTCGATAGGCTTGCCGACCAGTGAAACGACATACGCGATAAAGGTGTCGGGCACGCCGCATCCTCTCAAGAAGACGTGGGGGATTTTGCCCTTCGATTTGTAGATGGTATCAATGCCAATGGTGGAAGGGCGATAATGGTTGACTGTTTCAAGTCCCTTGACCACACTCAGGTCAACAGCCCCAAACACCGTATAACCCACTGCTGCAAGTTTGACATTCGCCCCGCTGAGGTCTGCGCCGTTGAGGTTTGCTCCGCTGAGGTCTGCCACGCCGAGGTTTGCCCCGCGGAGATCTGCCCCGCTGAGGTTTGCCCCGCTGAGGTCTGCCACGCTGAGGTCTGCCATGCTGAGGTTTGCCCCGCTGAGATTTGTCCGGATGAGGTCTGCCACGCTGAGGTCAGGGCGTATTGTAGGATTCTTTTCCCTCCACCGATTCCACGCCTCCACCCCTTGCCTGAGAATGGCGAGATGTTCCTTGTTTGCCATATAGCCCTCCTGTACCGTGAATGTTCACCGCCTTACGTCTCCCTGATATTATAGCCAAGTCAGGCTGCTTATGCCAAACGAAAAAGCCATGGGGATTACCCACGGCCCAGCTCGTTACCACGTCCGCGAAACGAAAAGCGTGGGTTACTCGCCCGCGTCATCCGTTACTCCTCGCACTCATGCTGCGCGAGTTGTGCCTGAATAGCACTGAGTAGATTTCTTAAACCGGCCGGCTTGCTCAGGTAACCGGTTGCCCCGGCTTCCAGGCACCGTTCGCGGTCGCCCGGCATTGCCAGCGCCGTGAGCGCGATGATCGGCGTCTTCGCCAGACCGACCTCGGCGCGGATGCGGCGAATCGCCTCCAATCCGTCCAGTCCCGACATCTGAATGTCCATCAGGATCACATCGGGCTTTTCTTCCCTGGCTCGCTTGATCGCCTCATGTCCATCCCGAGCAGCGACCACGCGGTAGCCCATCGCCGACATGTAATCAGACAGGACACCGAGATTGGTCTCATTGTCCTCTGCCAGCAAGATCGTGGCAAGATGACCAGAGGACAAGGAGACGGGGGGACAAAGTTGCTCTCCCTTTTGGTCTTCTGGGCCCTTGTCCACTCGCGCGCGTCCACTGGTCTCATGCCACGGGAGCGACACCGTGAACCGGCTACCCTGGCCCACCTGGCTTTCCACCGAGACGCTTCCGCCATGCAGGTCGGCTAGTTGGCGAACCAACGCCAAGCCTAATCCCGCGCCGGTGTACTGCCGCGAGAGACTGCTATCCAACTGCACAAACGGCTGAAACAGCCGCTTGACATCTTCCGGTGCAATGCCGATGCCGGTATCCCACACGGACAAGTCAACTCTTCCCCGCTCCGCATCGCCCACCACCTGCAACCCAACTTGCCCCCCTGCCGGAGTGAACTTGACGGCGTTGCTCAACAGGTTCACCAGGATTTGCTTCAAGCGGCGCTCGTCGGCCTGAAGAAGCGTGATCTGTTGATCCACGGTCGAGGAGACTTTGAGTTGCTTTTTGAGCGCCGCCTGCTTGATCAACTGCAAGCTGGCCTGGCAGACTGCGTCAATGGCGACCGGGCCAATTTCCAACTCTACTTTGCCCGCTTCGATCTTGGCCAGGTCCAGGATGTCGGTGATGAGCGCGAGCAGGTGGTGGCCGCTCTCCTCAATCGTCTGCATGTACTTGGCCTGTTTATCGTTGAGCGAGCCAAAGACCTGCTCTTGCAGCACCTCGGACAAGCCCAGGATTGCATTGAGCGGCGTGCGCAGTTCGTGGCTCATGGAGGCCAGAAATTCGTCTTTGGCGTGGGCCGCTTTGGCCAAGGCCACGTTGGCCGCGCTCAATTCGGCGGTCCGCTTCTCCACCCGCTGCTCCAACTCTGCCGCATAGCCCTGCACTTCTCGATACAGCCGCGCGTTCTCGTCGGCGTATTGGCGCAACGCCTCTTCCGCCCGCTTGCGCTCGGTGATGTCACGATCAGTCCCTCGATACCCCCGAACGTGTCCGGTTGAATCAAGAATAGGCTCAGCGTTGCTTTCGAGGAAGCGATAGCTGCCATCTTTGTGACGCCATCGCAAGATCCATCCCCTCCAACCGCGTTTCTCGGCCACGAGTCGCGAGAGTGTCGTTTCGACTTCTGACCGATCTTCCGCAGGCAACAAGGAAACGGCGGTTTGCCCGATGAATTCCTCAGGACGATAACCCAGGATGGCTGTGACTGCCGCGTTCGAAAACGTATGTCTCCCGGTAAGGTCTATCTCCCAGATCCACTCCGCGGTCGTCTCCACGATGGAGCGATACTTCTCCTCGCTCTCTCGCAGCGCCTCCTCCGCCTGCTTGCTCTCGGTGATGTCAAGGATGGAGACTAGTACTCTGCCCCACGAATCTTCATAGCCTGGCGCCACTGTTCCGGTGACGATCAGGTGCAATGGATTGCCGGCCCGATCCCGGCGGGCGCTCGCAAGTTCATAGTGGGCTCCACCTTCCACAAGACCCATCAACTCTTCTTTGAAGCTCTCGCAGCCCTCCGGACCGAGTAGTCGGCTCAGATTGCCTAGAAGCGCAGCCTTGCTCGCAACACGGTACCATTCCAGAGCAGCCTTATTTACATCAACTACTCGCACCATGTCCGCGCATTGCTTGACGGCTTCCGAGTGATTCTCGAAATAGCTTCCAAGATCTTGAATCCCGGCATCTCGCAAGCGATCAAGGTAAGTCTTGACAGCGGAGAAATCTTCTTCCCAAAGCGAAACAGGGGAATCTTCAAAGAGTGTGCGATAACGCTCTTGACTATCCTTCAGCGCCTCCTCCGCCCGTTTGCGTTCGGTGATCTCTCTGGAAATACCAAAGACGCCGACGATATTGCCTGCCTCGTCACGAAGAGCAAGTTTGGTCGTCAATACCCATGTATCTGGCCGGCCCGGCCATGTCTCCAATTCTTCCCGCGTCATCGGCTCGCCCGTTCGAATGATTCTCTGTTCATCTTCATACGCCGGACGGGCGTGTTCTTCCGTGAAAAAATCAAAATCTGTCTTGCCCACCGCTTGCGCCGGATCGCTCAGGCCAAATCGGTCAGACTGTGACTTGCTGATGCGGATAAAGCGACTGCGGGTATCCTTGAAGTAGATATGGTCAGGCAAGTTATCCATGAGGGCGCGCATGAAATACTGTTCCTGGGCCAGCGCTTCTCCCATCCGGGTGCGCTCGGCTTCAACCTGTTCCAGTTCTGCCACTCGGGCACCTAGTTATCCGCTGCCAGCACATCGTGTAATTTTTCGGTGCAGAAAATTATCACTGCAAGGCATTTTTTGAACCTATTTTTCGTCATTTTACACGATGTCCTGACAACACGGCTTGTGTACGATGTGCTGGCAACGATTACCTAGTCTCTCCAACTCTTCGATGAGTTGCTCTTTCGTCTTGTCGTCGTGTGTCATAGCACAACCCTCTCGCAATTCCAATTCATAGGGCTTTCAAGTTGTATGATATTCAGCCAGGGCCTAAGAGCAAAGTTTAGCGACATTGGGATTAGCGGTGTTTCGCTCTCGTGTCATCCTCGCGCTTCCATTCCTCCTTGCCATAGAGAGAGAAAGCCGGGTATGAGTTCTTGCTTCAACAAGTGGAGAATCGAACAGGAGAAACTGCCCAGCCACAACCCAACCGTGCAGGAACCGATAAATCGCTTGCAAGAAGATTATAGGCCCGCTATGCCGTTTGTCAATGCGGCAACACGACAACAACGAAAAGCGCGGGGCACTCGCCACACAAGCCTATGCCCCGGATGTCTGCGCCATCGCGGGGCACCGCACTTGTCAGTTGGCTGAAAGTATAAGTGGAAACAGAGGAATGGTCAAACCCAGGAGCCGCACTGCGTCCCCAAGTCAGTGCAGAGCCTGGGGCGTTATCCAACCATACCTTAAAGCAGAACAGCCACACCTGGACACTGACAGATGTGGCTGTCTTTGCGGTTGGGCGCTTGCATTGTGCGCCATTCTGGAGTGGGAGCCGAGCGGCGGAAAAGTCCTTTTGTGCCTGGCGTAGCCTGCTATCCACCGCTCGCCACCGGCACGGTGAACGAGAACGTGCTGCCCTTGTCCAACTCGCTCTGGATTTCGATCTTGCCGCCCTGCATCTCGACCAGGTTCTTGGCGATGGAAAAGCCCAGTCCGTGCCCCGGCACATCGCGCACACGCTGGTCGCCAGCGCGAAAGAATTTCTGCCCCAGCTTTTCAATGTCCTCCGGCGACATGCCCACACCCGTGTCCGAGACCCGGCAGACCAGGAATGGCTTGCCGTCTTCCGATGCGCCGTCAGGCCGCACCTGCACCGTGATGCACCCGCCGCTCGGCGTATACTTGAAGGCATTGCTGACCAGGTTCGCCAGCACTTGAATCAAGCGCGACTTGTCGCCCATCACACTGGGCAGGCCATCCGGCACGTCCACTTCCAACATCTGCTGCTTGTCCTCGATGTGCTTGCGCAGCGTGCGCAGCGTCTCTTCGACGACGACCTGCATCGCCACCGGTTTCACCTCCAGCTTGAGCCGCCCCGTCTCGATGCGGCTGATGTCGAGCAAGTCGCTCACCAGCGTGTTCATCCGCTCCACGTTGGAGCGAATGACATTGAGGAACTGGAGTTGCCCTTCATTGGGCTGGCCCACCGCGCCCATGACCAACAGATCGCTATAGCCTTTGATGGACGTCATCGGCAGCTTCAGCTCGTGCGCGACGATGGACACAAACTCGCTCTTGTACTGATTGGCCCGCTTGATCTCCTCATAGAGCTGCGCGTTGGCGATGGACACGGCGGCATGGTCGGCCAGGCGGACGACAAAATTCAAGTCCTCCAGATCAAAGCCGTTGACCCGATCGCTCTCCAACACGATCACTCCAATCACCTTGTTTTCACGCGCCACCGGGACAGCCAACTGCGAACGTGTGGAGGGCATGGCTTGCACATAGTCCGATTCTTTTTGGACATCACGCACCAGGCTGGGCATGCCCGTCGTCGCCACGCGGCCTAGAATGCCCTGGTCCAGCGGCCAGGGTTCCTGGCGAAAGCGCTCCATCTCAGCCGGGTAGCCTCGGAGGACGTGCAACAGCAGCCCATCCCCTTCCGGCGCAGTCACGCCGATCATCCCCGCCTTGGCCTCACTGGCGCGCATCGCCCATTCCATGGTGATCTCGAGCGCGCGGGTATAGTCCAGCGTCGTATTAAGTTCGCGGTCAATGCGCTGCATGGTCTGCAGCTCTTCCACGCGAGCGGCCAACGCCTGGTCGGTCATGGTGTACGCCCGCGCGTTTTCAATCGAGACCGCCGCATTGGTCGCGAACGCGCTGAGCAAGTTCTGGTCGCCCACGTCAAATGGCGTGCCATCGTGCTTGTTGACGACTTCCAAGACGCCAATGACGCGGTCTTTGGTGATCATCGGCACGGCCATCAGCGCGTTCGTCACAAACTCGCCGGTGCGAGTATCCACACCGGAGAACCATCGCTGGTCAGAGCGCGCCTCGTTGACGATGATCGGCTCGGCCTTTTGAGCCACCTGCCCGACAATGCCAGTCCCCATCGGCAAGCGAGTGCCTTGCAACTCGCCGGCCGTCGGCCCCAGCGTCACCTCAAAGATCAAGTCGCCCGTTTCTGGATTTACCAACAGCAGAGAGCCAGCCTCGGCGTTCAAGATTTCGATGGCCTTGTCCATAATCAGGTTCAACGCCAGGCGCAACTCGAGGGTGGAAGTAATGGTGCGGCCCACTTCGTTCAGCGTGGCCAGTTGTTGCGCGCGCTGTTCCATCTCGCGATACAACCGATTCTTTTCCAAGATGTTGGCCGTCTGGTCGGCAATCGCGCGAAAGACCTGCAAGTGCTCTTCCGTGTACCGCACATCCGCATCAAAGCTGCTGACGTTAATCGCCCCGATGGCACGGTCGCCGGCTATCAACGGAACGCCCATCCAAGCGTGTCCCGCGCGAAGCGTGCTGTCGGCAGCCACGCCGCGCCGCGCGCACTCGGCGGCATAGTCATCAGCGAGGATGGGTTGCGCCGTGCGAACGATCTCACCCGTCAGCCCCACTCCGATATCCCATTCGTCGTTGGGATAAAATCGCTCGTCCTCTTCCACGTAGAACGCAAACCGCAGGGCCTTTTTGCGTTCGTCATACAGGACGACGTAAAAGTTATTGGTCTCCAGGATGCGCGAGGTCTGCGTATAGATCAACTCAAAGATATCGTCCAGCGGCAGTGTAAAGTTCACGGCCTGGCTGATGAGCGAAAGAGCCGAAAGCTCTTTGACACGCCGATCCAGGTCCGAGAAAACGCGCGCCTTGTCTAACGCTAGCAGAGTCGCGTCGGCCAGCGCAGAAAGGAAATGAAGGTCTTGACTGTTGAACAGCGAGGCAGACACTTTGGGACCTAGCGCCAGCCAGCCTTCGATGCGTCCGTGTCCGTTTAGCGGGATGAACAATGGCGTGCCCAGTGCGCCCAATCGGGCGCGTTCGGGGACCAGCGCGCGCGGCAATGGACGACCGGTCAGAATGTAGAGCGGGCCACGGCTTTCGGCCAGCATTGCCACGAGAGGGCTATCTTCGCGGAAACGCGCAGTGCCGGGCGCAGGCCGCTCGCCGCTGGGCGTCGCATGGGCCACGTAATCTGCCGTCCGCGCATCACGCAAGAATACCCAGACCGGTTCGGCATCCACCGACTGGGTGACCTGGTCGTACAGCATGGCGAGCACAGTGTCCAGGTCAACAACTCCTGTCAACTGCGCCCTAAAAGTTTCCAGCGCCTCGCGATAGTCCACTTGCGTCCGGTAAAATACGCGATCCACCGCGAGTTGGACGCGGGCGCGCACCGGCTCAAGAAAGATCGCCAGCCCAAACACCAGCAGCATAATGACCCACGGGTCATTTGCGGGAACTGTCCAATGCAACCATTGGTGAACGGCTCCAACCATCGCCAGGTACACGGCGCCGACGGCAGCCGTCACCAGAACATAGGTCATCGTTCGGCCAAGTACCACATCCACGTCAAGCACCTGGTAACGCACAATGGCGTAAGCCAGGGCCAGCGGGAAGAAAATCAGCGGCAAGAAGATCACTGCCGAGAGAACCTGAGTGGCGGGGTTAATCAAGAATACCACCAGCCACACCCCGATAGGAATGAAAGCCGCCGCTCCTCCCCACAAGATGATCCGGCTTTGCTGGCGCACGATGGGCGAGGGAGAACTCCATCGGCGATAGGCCGTCATTCCCAGTAATATGAGAATGCCCAACACGCTGTAGGCATAAGACAACTTCCACACCTGGGCATACAAGCTCGGCGCGTTAAAGTTATAGACCGTCGCCCAGCCGGCGACGGTGAGCACAAATGACAGCAAGAACAGAATCCAACGCAGGGCCGGCCAGCGGGTCACAAAGCTTTGCTCTTGCGGGAATAGTAACGCCAGGCTGATCGCCCCACCGGCCGCTAGTGGGATAGCGCCTGACCACAACCAGGCAAAGGTGTGAGTCGTGTAGATGTCAAACAAGAGCGTACAGCCGCTCGCCAACCCGACACACATCAGCGTAAAGGCGCGCCCGGCAGATTGACGTCGCCGCGCGACGAATACCCATATCCCCGCGGCCAGGTAGACCAGCCCGACGATGTAGGGCACGACAAAGAACGATAGAAAATCCGCCCGAGGGAACTGGATGAGAGTGACCGGCACACTCTTTTGCTGGCCAGACGACGCGACCACATGCAATGTAATCCGAGCGCCGATGCCGCGTTGGTTAAGCGCGGCGTCCAACTCTGCACGGCTATGGATCGGAGTATCGTCAATCTGCGCGAGATGGTCGGGAAAAGTCAAACCGCTGCGCGGGCCTTCCCACGCAGGATTGTTGGCATCTGTCACATTGAGCGTGGATTCGAAAAAGACGCCGGGGAACGGCTGCGCCGCCCATCGCCAGGCGTTGAATGGCGCCACGACCAATGCCACCAACGCCACGGACGCGAGGACAGCGACGGCGATTTGAGCAACGATGTCGGACCGACTGGACGAGGATAGAGTTTCTTTGGACTGCTCGATCATGACCGATTTCCGCGTCGAGCCTGTTTCCACCAGGCTGCCACACTCTTTCGCGTGAACTGGGGTTTTTGGACAAAACCACTGCACGCGCCGATGCTCTTGGGGGGCAAGAGACTGTCCAAATTCTATCACAGCGTCGGTCTTTTGTCCATTCCTTCCAACTAGGGTATAATCCCGCAGGCTTATCAAAAACGCACGCCTCAGCTTCTATCGCGGGGGGACGCATGGACAAGAAAATCCGCATTCTCATCGCCAAGCCGGGCCTGGATGGTCACGACCGGGGCGCCAAGGTCATTGCGCGGGCGCTGCGCGACGCCGGGATGGAAGTCATCTACACCGGCCTGCGACAGACACCGGAGATGATCGTCGAGTCTGCGTTGCAAGAAGACGTAGACGCCGTGGGGCTTTCGATTCTCTCCGGCGCGCACATGACACTCCTGCCGCGCATCGTCGAGCTGCTCAAAGCCAACCACCTGGACGACGTGCTGGTCTTTGCCGGCGGCATCATCCCCGACGAAGATATTCCCGCGCTACAATCCGCCGGCGTGCGCGGCGTCTTTGGCCCCGGCGCGAATACGGATGAGGTCGTACAATTCATCCGGCGGGAAGTGGAAAGTAGACCAGTAGACAAATAGACAAGGTGACCTCAGGGAGGGGCCATTTTCTCACCACCAGGACACAAAGAAAGTTTTTCTGTTAGCAGACTGCGCCTTGCCAAAAATCCTTCGTGTCTTGGTACCTTTGTGGTAAAGATCGGATACCCACTGAACGGTTACTAGACAAGAACGCAGCCTTATCTACGGGTCTACTCATCAGACTATGGAACTTGTTGACCAAACCCTCTCCGGCAACCGTCGTGCCCTGGCGCGACTCATCAGCCAAATAGAAGATGACGGCTCGCTGGCGGCGCAAACATTGGCGGCCATCTACGGTCACACAGGGCACGCGCGCGTGGTGGGAGTGACCGGATCACCTGGCACCGGCAAATCCACACTCGTATCCGAGTTAGCTAAAGCATACCGCCGCGCAGGTCAGACGGTCGGCATCGTCGCCGTGGATCCCACCAGTCCCTTTACCGGCGGCGCGATCTTGGGCGACCGCATCCGCATGAGGGACCTGGCCGGCGACCCCGGTGTATTCATCCGCTCGATGGCGACGCGCGGCAGCCTGGGCGGGCTGGCTCGCGCCACAGCCGATGTAGTGCAAATCCTCGACGCGGCTGGCTACGATATCATTTTTGTCGAGACGGTGGGCGCGGGGCAATCCGAGGTGGATATCGCTCGCACCGCCGATACGACCGTTGTCGTCGAAGCGCCCGGATTGGGCGACGAGGTGCAGGCGATCAAGGCCGGCATTCTGGAAATCGCCGATGTGCTGGTGGTGAACAAGGCCGACCGCGAAGGCGCAACCAACACCGTCCGCGCGCTCCAGGCCATGCTCGACCTGGGCGCTGCGCCCCGCCGGGCTTTGCACCATGGCGTGACCCTCGCCGTAGGGCGGAATCCCAATTCCGCCCCCGATTCCGCCCCAAGCGAACCGGTGTGGCGACCACCCATCCTGCAAACTGTGGCATTAGAAAGCAAAGGGATAACGGAAGTCGTGGAGGCCATCGTGCGTCACCAGGCTTACCTGGCGGAAAGCGGCGAGGCCCAGACGCGCCGTCGTCGGCGCATCGAATCGGAACTTTTAGCGATTTTGCGCGAGACGCTGTTGCGCCGGCTGATGGGCAGTGTTTCACCCGCCGATGTGAGTCAGATGGTCGAGCGCGTCGCCGCGCGGGAACTCGATCCGTACACGGCGGCGGAAACGCTGCTCGCGCCCCGCCCCTAGAGAAGTAGAAGCCATTGCCAAAGTGCCCAGCCAGCAAAGCACAGACAAGCTCATGTCGACTTTCGAACATCCAGGACATTCAAGCGTTCGAGATTAAATGAACTTGGAGGCACCCATGACTCCCGATCTTTTGCTTCAACAATCGAATCCATTGCGCGCCGACTTTTTCGAAAAGGAGGGCGATCTCTTGGCGCAACTGGCGCGCGAAGGCCAAAAGCCGCAGGCGATGTTCGTCGGCTGCTCCGATAGCCGCGTCGTCCCGGAGCTGCTGACCGGCGCGCGGCCCGGCGACCTGTTCGTCCTGCGCAACATTGCCAACATCATCCCGCCATATGGCATCGGACATCACAGCGTAGGCGCGGCGCTCGAGTACGCCGTGAATCACCTCAAGGTGGCGCATGTGGTCATCTGCGGGCACACGGATTGCGGCGGCATCAAGGCGCTCGACAGCCGGATTGACCCACTCGCCGAGCAATCATTGCGGCAATGGATTGAGTTTGCCAGAGAGGCGCAAACGCGCACCGATGGGTATGGCGTGGAGCCGGAAAAGCGACACCGCGCGATTGTCGAACAGAACATCACCTTGCAGTTGGAGCACGCAGCAGGCTATCCAGCCGTGCGCAAGGCGCTGGACGAACACCGGCTCGAACTGCACGGCTGGCTGTACGACTTGTATGGACCGGTCGTCTATTCTTATAATCTCAAGACACGGCAATTCGAATCCGCATGACCCAACTCTTACTCATCCGGCACGGCCAGTCCACATGGAACGCGGAGGGCCGCATCCAGGGCTGGGCCGACCCGCCGCTTGACGAGACCGGGCTTGACCAGGCGCGCACGCTCGCGCAGCGGTTAGCGGCTGATGGATACACCCTTGCGGCGATTTATAGCAGCCCACTGTTGCGCGCAAAGCAGACCGCCGAACAAGTCGGCCAGGCGTTCAGTTTGCCCGTGCAGACCGATGATCGGCTCAAGGAAAACAATGTCGGCCAACTCACGGGGTTGACCGGCATAGAGGTTGAACAGCAATTCCCAGAATGGGTCGCCCGATTTGACCAGGCTGGCAAAACCTGGATACAACCTCCCGGAGGCGAAGACCGCGTAAGCTTTGTCAACCGCACAGCGTCCGTCATGGACGAGATCGTGTTTCATCACCCGGAGCAAACGGTGGCTGTCGTCAGCCACGGCGGGACGCTGGGTGTCTATCTGGCGCATCTGCTGGAACTACCGATTCAGCGTCGCTCGCCATTCCAGTTCGACAACGTGTCGCTCTCCATCGTAAAAGTCGATGAGCGGCGCATCCGGCTGCTCAAACTCAATGACACGGCACACCTGACGAACGGCGTCAAGTAGAGGCGGCACGCTTCGCGCCATGCTGCCTTTTATAGGAGACTGTAATGGCTCAACCCCGAATGTACGGAAACATTGAAATCTTTAACGGCACCGGCAGCGAGGAATTGGCTCGCAAGATCGCCGAATATCTGGCTGTGCCGCTCAGCCCGCGCGAGATCGTCACGTTTCCGAACGAGAACATCTTTGTGCGTCTGCAAACCAGCGTGCGCGGGCAAGACGTGTTCATCATCCAGACCACATCCTCACCGGTCAACTATAACATCATGGAATTGCTGCTGCTGTTGGATACGGTGAAGCGAGCCAGCGCAGGACGCATCACGGCCGTGATCCCGTACTTTGCTTACGCGCGCAGCGACAAGAAAGACCAACCGCGTGTGCCGATCTCGGCGCGGCTCCTGGCCGATCTCATCACGGTTGCTGGAGCCGATCGCTACATCCTGGTGGATTTGCACGCCGGGCAGATCCAGGGTTTCTTTGGCATTCCCGGCGACGAGTTGACGGCGTTCCACATCCTGAGCGATTACTTTCTGCCCAAAAAGCTGAACAACGCCGTCGTCGTGGCGGTTGACCTGGGCTTTGCCAAAAAGGGCCGCAACTTTGCGGAAAAGCTCCATCTGCCGATGGCGTTCATCGAAAAGCGACGCGACCGCACCGAAGCCACGGTTCACGCACTGACCGTCATCGGCGACGTGGCCGGCAAAAACATTGTGCTCGTAGACGACGAAGTGGTCACGGCCGGCTCAGTCGCCAACGCAGTGCGAATCCTCAAAGAGAATCGAGCCGCCGACATCTACCTCAGCTTCACGCACGCGGTGTTCGCGCCCGGCGCGGTTGATTTGTTGTGCACGCTGCCCATCCGCGAGATCGTCTGCACGGATACCGTGCCGATTCCACCTGCTCCGCGCGAGTGCCTGCCCAACCTCACCGTGCTTTCCGTCGGCCCGCTGCTGGGCGAGGTGATCCGGCGAGTCCACGAAGGCGAATCGGTCGGCAAGATGTTTGGGGAATAATGCCAGTAATCTCCGCAACCAGCCTTGCAAAATCCTACGGCGCGCAAGACATCTTTTCCGGCGTCTCGTGCTCGGTGCCGCACGGCGGGCGCGTGGCGCTCGTCGGCGCCAACGGCACGGGCAAGACGACGCTCCTGCGCATCCTGGCCGGGCTGGAAGAGCCCTCGGCGGGCCAGGTGCATCGGATGCGCGGGCTGACCCTCGGCTACCTGCCCCAGCAAGCCGACGAGCAACTCGATAGCGAGCACTCTGTCTTTGACGAGATGCTCACCGTGTTTGCCGACTTGACGGCGCAGGCGGCGGAGCTGCGCCAACTGGAAGACGCGATGACCGACCCGGCCCAGCGCGATGCTGCGCTGGAACGCTACGGTGCGCTCGTCGAAAAGTTCGAGCATGCCGGCGGTTACACTTTCGAGAGCCGTATTCGCCAGACGCTTTCCGGCGTGGGCTTTGCGCCACAAGATTTCACACGCCCGGTCAATCAACTTTCGGGCGGACAAAAGACCCGCGCACTATTGGCCAAGCTCGTGCTGCAAGAGCCGGGGTTACTGTTGCTCCCCGAGCCGACGAATCACCTGGACATTGAAGCCGTCGAGTGGCTCGAATCCGCGCTGGCCGATTTCCCTGGGGCCGTCGTCGTCGTCGCGCACGACCGATATTTTTTGGACGCGGTGGCGCAGACCGTGTGGGAATTGAACACCGGCAACCTGGAAACGTACTCGGGCAACTATTCGCAGTACGCCGCCGTCCGCGCCGAGCGACAGGCGCATCAGCAAATCGAGTACGAGCGACAGATGGAGGCCATCGCCAAAGAGGAAGAGTACATCCGCCGCAACATGGCCGGGCAGAACACGCGCCAGGCTCAGGGACGCGCCAAGCGATTGGAACGTGTGGAGCGCATCGAGCGCCCGCGCCACACCCACGCACTCAAGCTCGATTTGCGCGCGGGCCTGCGCAGCGGCGACATTGTGCTGGCCGCGCGCGACCTGGTGATCGGATACGCCGGCGACGAGCCGTTGCTTTCGTGCGAGTCGCTCGATCTGCGGCGCCTTCAGCGCGTGGCACTTTGGGGGCCGAACGGCACCGGCAAGACGACGTTTCTCAAAACCGTGTTGGGCCAAGTGCCTCCGCTCGGCGGCGAGGTCTGGCTGGGCGGCGGATCGGTCAAGCCCGGCTACCTTTCGCAGACGCACGACGGGCTGCGGCTCGACCGCTCCATCCTCGATACCCTCCTCGACGTGCGGAACATGCCCATCGAGCAAGCGCGGGGACTGCTGGGGCGTTACCTGTTCACCGGTGACGACGTGTTCAAACCCATCAGCCTGCTTTCCGGCGGCGAACGCAGCCGCGTGGCGCTGGCCGTGCTCACGCTGCAAGGCGCCAACTTTTTGCTGCTCGACGAGCCAACCAATCACCTCGACCTGCAATCGCAAGAGGTGCTGCAGGAGATGCTTTCCGAATTCGCCGGAACCATCCTGCTGGTGAGTCACGATCGCTACCTGGTGGATCGCCTCGCCACGCACTTGTGGGTGATCGAAGACCGGCAACTCGTAATCCACGAGGGCGGGTACTCGCAATACGTAGAGCATAGAGCCAAGAGCGCGGAGCGAGCCAAGACCGCCAGCCTGGAGAAATCAGTAGACACAAGGGCAAAGAGGCAAGTAGAAAAGCGCGCGCAGAATTTGCAGCGCAACGGGCAACGGGCGAAAGAAAAGCAAGTGGCAGAGATGGAAACGAATATTGCCGCACTGGAAGCGAGGCTGCAAGAACTGTCGCGCGAGCTGGAAGTGGCGGGGGTCAGCGGCGCGGTAGCGCGCGTCCACGAATTGGGCAGCGAATACGCCGAGGTCGAGCAGCAACTGCACGAGCGGATCGCAGAGTGGTCAGAAGCAGCAGGATGATGTATCTGATCGGCCTCACCGGCAACATTGCCACCGGCAAAAGCCTGGTCGCGCGAATGTTGAGCGACTTCTGCGCGCACGTCATTGACGCCGATGCGTTGGTGTACGAGTTGCAGCGCAAGGGTACCTCGGTCTGGGCTGGTATCGTGGGCGAGTTCGGTGAGGAGATTCTGCGCGCCGACGGTGAGATTGACCGCGCCAGGCTCGGTGCGCTGGTCTTTTCCGATTCAAAAGCCCTGCGCCAGCTGGAGGGCATCGTCCATCCCGCTGTGGGACTTGAAATCGAGAGGCGACTCTCCCACCTCCGGCTTCCGACATCTGACTTTCAGGTTGTCGTCATCGAGGCCATCAAGCTGATCGAAGCGGGGCTGCACGAGCGATGCAACGCGCTGTGGGTGGTCACGTCCCGGCCAGCGGTGCAACTTGAGCGGCTGATGCGCACGCGCGGCCTGAGTGAAACGGATGCGCAAGTGCGGATCGCCGCCCAACCGCCGCAATCCGAAAAGGCCGCACTGGCCGACATCCTCATCGAAAACAACGGAACGGTAGAGGATCTCCGCGCGCAAGTCTTTCATCACTGGGAACAAATCAAGTAAGCATTTCAGCCTCTTCCCCCTGACGGGGCTTTCCGACGGGGGAAGAGCTGGAGATGAGGGATTGGATTTGACATCTGACCCATTCTGTGTTTCAATCAGTCCCACAGTGATCAACCATTAGCCATCCGCTATCAGCCATCTGCCAAAGGATGCCCATGGACGAGACGACTCTACCCGAAATCAAAGTCAGGCGAGCCAAACCGTCGGACGCTTCAGCGATCGGCAGCTTTCTTTCCGACGCAACGCGCGGGCGCATCACCGCCGAGCGGGTTCAGATACAGGAGCGCCTGGGGGCCAAAGGCTTTTTCCTGGCTCAGACGACGCGCATCGTCGGGCTGGCCAGCGTGCGTGTGGAAAACCTCGTCGCCCGCATCGAGGATTTTATCGTGCATCCGGCCTCGCAAAGACCCGTGGTCGGCAAGGCGCTGTTGGAAAGCATCGAAACTCACGCCAAAGAGCTCCAGTGTGAAGCAGTGCTGTTGTTCGTCCACACGGATGCTTCACCGTCCGCCTACGAGTTTTACCAAAGCTGCGGCTATCAAGAACCGGAGATGAAAGCCTGGCCGCCCGCCTGGCTCAACTCGGTGGCCGAATTCAGCGGAGTGGACCGCTTTGTGATGGTCAAGCGGCTGCGCGAGCAACTGGTCACACGACCGATATAAATACTGCGTCATCAATACGCAGTAGAATTCAACAGGAGTCCACCGAATGGCACGCGTTATTGAATTCTACAACCGCCACCCCAAGTTGGTCGCCTGGGCCGTCCTGGCAATCGGCATGGTGGTGATGTTACTTTGGTCGGCCAAAGACGTGGGACTGCTGCCCACTCAAACGCTGGCGCTGGTCATCGCTACCATCGGGCTGGCCGGGCTGTGCGTGTGGATCATTGGCTGGGAAGACACGGACGAGGAAAAAGAGGCTGAGGAACCCAAGCCGGCAGAAGCCAAAAAGTGAATGCGGCGCAGGTCGCAGGAGATATGCGCCTTGTCTGAAATCACAACGCCCGTGAGGTAATCCCTCAGCGGGCGTTTTTTTGCGATACGAACCTTCGAAGAGTCTACCACCACACGAAGAACGAGGTCTGCGTCTCGGCTACCAGCGCTGTCCAGGATGCTCTCACCTGGACAACAACCGACTGCCCCGGATTGAGCTTGCCCAGATCGAACGTCACCTGCGCGTGGCCGTTGGCGTCGGTCGCCGGAAGTGTCACATTCCGGTTGCCGGACGGGAAACGCACGACCGCCGCCGATGCAGCGCCCGGCACAGGCTTGCCGCGCTGGTCGAGCACGTAAACGTGCAATGTCTGCGGGCCGGTCGTCCCCGTGATGGCCCATCGCAGCGAAGCCTTTACATTCAGCGCCGTGATCTGCGGAACGTTCGCCCGCAGAGCGGACGAGGGAGGTTGAAGCAGCGACGGGTCAAGCCGTGTGAGGGCATAGATTTCGCCCAGGTTGCCCAGTTGCACCCGCTGATCCGTCGGAAGCTGAGGGTGCCACTCCATCCGCGCACGCTGAAAGTACTGGACGATACGCCCGTTTTCCAATTTGAACTCGGTGATGGGATTACCAAAGATATCCAGCCCGCCATGCTTATCAAAATACGTCAGGAACGCATACGCCACCGTGTGACCGGTTTCCGGAAAATAGCGGCGGTTCGGATCGTTGGCGGGTGGAATTTCAGCGGATGGGATCGGCCCGGCGGCATAGCCCAGTTGCACTCCTAACAAGCCAAGCTGGACCTTATCAGGATCGGGGTATTCAGGGAAAGCCTCCATCCGCGCCCGCTGAAAATACTGAACGAGCCGGCCACCTTCCGGGAAGGCTTCCGTCAATGGATAGCCAAAGATCGCCAGCCCGCCGCGCGCGTTAAAAAAGCGTGAAAAGTCACCCTGGACCGAGTGGCCGGTCTGGGGAAAATACAGACTGGTCGGCGTGGGCGTCTGCGCCTGAACCTGGAACGTTCCGAAGGCGCACAACGTCGCCGCCAGCACAATCACCGAGAACAATCGGATGCTTTTCATCACCCTCCGGCTGCGGGCCGTCAGCCATGAAAATTCTACACCCGCCGCACCGTTTTGGCAACTGGCAACCCTACGTAGGCTCGGCCTGTGACAATGGTGCGCTCTCCGAGTTGGTCGGCTTGTGTGCTCATTCGGTTGCCTCTGCGCTTTCTGCCTTGAGGTCACGCAGCAATCGGTCAAACGCCTTTTGATAGGCGTCATGGTCTTTCCAGCACGTAAAGTCCCCGATGTTCCTCTCCCGTCGCAGTTTGGCTGCCCAGGCCCGCTCGGTGTCCCAAACGGCATTATCTAGTCGGATTGGGAACAGGGCAGTCTGCTTTCGTTGCCGTTCTTTCTCCAGGGCTGCTTGAACCTCGGTCTCGACCCAATCACTGTCAATAGAGTGCCCTGAGAGAACCACCATCAGCTTATCGTACTCACGAATCTCTTGGTCTATCCGGTCTAGGATTCTGTCGCCTATCTTGAGGTCTTCCGGCGCAAACCAGCACCGCACGCCTTTGCTTTGCAGGTCGGCGTGCAATCGCTCGGCAAAGTCCTGGTTCTTGCTGGAATAGCTGATGAAGCAGGAATAGTATTGAATCGGTTGGCCGACCAGTGAACCGATATAGGCGATGAAGTTGTCGGGGACACCGCATCCTTTGAGGAAGACTTCGGGGATTTTGCCCTTCGACTTGTAGATGGTGTCAATGCCAACGGTGGAAGGCCCAAGATGCTCAACAGTATCAAGTCCCTTGACTGCACTCAGGTCAACGTCAACAAATATGCTCCGCCCTACTGTTGCTCCTTCGAGGTTTGCCCCGCCGAGGTCTGCCCTGCCGAGGTCTGCCCCGATGAGGTCTGCCCTACTGAGGTTCGCGAACTTGAGATCTGCTCGGTTGAGGTTTACCGCTATAAGTTGCGCCCCACGGAGGTCTGCCAGTAGAAAGTTTGCCAGTCTGAGGTTTGCCCCGCCGAGGAGCGCCCCGCTGAGGTCTGCCTCGCTGAGGTCTACTTCGCTGAGGTAAGGGCGAATGTTAGGGTGTTCTTTCCTCCACTTATTCCACACTTCCACCCCTTGCTTGAGAATCCTGAGATGTTTCTTGTTTGCCATGTGGCACCCCCCGCGCCGTGAATGTTCACTGGCTTGCGTCTCGCTGATATTATACGCCAGAGTCGGGGCAAACAAAAAGCCGTGAGAGCTACTCACGGCTGATGATTGTGCGCGGAGTGCGTCGGATGGAAGCACGGAGGTAGGCGCGAATTAGATTTTCGATGTCTACCTTGCCAGCCCAAATCCTATCCTGCTGGTTTCTTATGGGCAAGATGTCGCTGTCAGAGGTTCGCCAGAAAGAACTGTCAGTAACCCACCATGTCTTTGAGAGATAACATAGGTAACGCCATCATACTTTGCTGTGGGGCCTACTCTACCCATTAACTGCAAGCAGACACTGCCCCGAATAGTTATTCTCCATACTGCTCCGGCATCCGCGTCAAGTTCCGGCGCAAAACCTCCCTTGCCTCCTGTTTCTGCTGTGCGACTAGGGAAGGCTTCAAGTGTGATTCGATTTGGCTCTGATTTGCGCGTGTCTAATGACCAAGGAGAATCCCAAACAGCCATAGATGCGTCAATGAGCATAGTTCGTTTGAGGGCTTGTTCTTCAGTCACCAAGGGTTCAGCTAATGGAATGGTCGTTGGCCCCCAACTAAACACCGGCATACCTGGGGTTGGAGTAGGCGCGCACGTTGGTGGGCTAACACGGTATAGGCCTGCCATCGTCTGACTATAATAGAGTCCCAAAAGTGTTGTTGCGACGAGAAGGACAATGCCAACCCCAAAACTCAATTTGAGTTTCATATTCGCCTCTCTACGAGCACGAGAGCAGCCTCATCTTCGCATTTACCTGGCCGCGCCATCGCGGTAGGACAGCCAGTCACCCAACTGCCCCCGCACGGATCCTGGCGTGCGGCGCGCGAAGGCGGTCGGCTGGAAGCGCGGGGTGGGCGGCGTTCCCACCTTTCGGATTTGATGCCTCAAGAAGTGGTTATGGTTTTACTCTTTCTACACGTCTTGATGTTTGGCTTCACCGAAGCCTGCCATCATTCGTTGTCACATCTCCGATGGAGTGCCACCATTTGCTCCCACTTGGGCCATCATCTCCTGCCTCATCCCGGCCATCGTCTGGGACATCATCTTGGGAATAGCTTTTGTGGCAAGTGCCACGACGAGCCCGCCAGTTATTGCACCTAGAACGGCAGCAAGCATGTATCCTTTGGTGGGAGAGCTTACGTTGGACATCGTTGTTGCTCCTTCAGGTCATACGCTTCGCTCTTTTGCTTCCGTCCTCTCCCAAGAACCGCACCAACTGCCGAACCCACTCCCAAACCCAGGGCCAAAGCGGAAACTGCGGCCAAAGGGAGTTCTACCTTTGAAAGAGTCGCAGAAATCCAAGCCGCTCAACATCCGGCGGATGGCTTCCTTGTCTCCTTTTATCTCGATACGAAAACCATCCTCTGTCTCGACGATTTTGAATTCGCTGATCACTTTTTCCATCGTACCATGTCTCCTTTCAAATGGCCGCGCTTGCAAGGCGCGACGGAACACAAACGGCGACACAACCGCCAAGTACCACTGAACGCGGCGCGTGTAGGCGGTCGGCTGGAAGCGCCGGTAGGCCGCGATCTTGTTTAGCGTACAAGTGCCTGCATGAAATCATCCACTACGCCATTGGGATCGTTCCAACAACGTTCCGCGCTAAATATCTCGTAGACGCTGACTCCAAGTTTTGCAAACACTCTACGGCGCTCGGATTCTTTCGCGGCTGTTTCTGGAGGATGCCACTTATCACCATGAATCTCAAGTATACCAACTTTACCCTGATAACAAACAACAAAGTCAGGTTCCTTGTATTCTCTATTTCGTCCCATGACCGCTACCGGTAAAGGAAGTACCAACAGTCCCCTTTTTACCAAAGTGTCAAAGATTTTTACTTCGGTTTTCGATCTAAAGTTCAAGCCTTCGTGAATAATCTTTTGGCTATTCTTGAATGTAAATAAGGCTTGGTTGGAACTCAAAGCCGCAACAAAGTTGTTTAAGTCAGCACGCCAATTGTCAGGTGGACGAGATTGATCAAGTTGACCGACAATAAAACGAATATATAACCCGATTTCTGCGGCTGTAGAGGCGATAACCGAAAAAGTACGCTTGAGCTCTTTATCCCCGCTTGCCTCGCGCAAATACTCATATTGAGTAAGACCAACAGAGGTGTGCAGTACCAAAAACTCATCATTTAGATGATTCGTGGCATTGCTTAAATTGAATCTCATGCTTGCCAATAAACCAGCGGCTTGAGTTTCACCACGGACTACAAGAAGTTGGCTGACATTATACAAGAGGTGTTCCAGTTCTTGGTCATCACAGGCTGGCCCATGTAGCTCGAAGTCACGTGCCCCGCCTGCGTCATACAAAATAACCATAGAATGCTTCTCCCAAAGAATGGTAACGTCTCATCTATACCACAATCATCGTTTATGCTCTTGTAGTACTGTTGTTTCGAGCAGCGGCCATCGCGGCAGGACAGCCAGTTGCTCAACTGCGCCGCCGACCGGAACTTGGGCGCGGTCTGGCAACAGAACCATACTACTCGTCTTTCATTCTGAATGAGCCAAATTCTCGCATAGACGCGATAAACTTCTCACTCATCTTTTTGGCTTCGTGCTTCTTAGCACCTCTTTTCCTAAAGTCTCTTTCTATTGCGTTGTGATACATTTTATTCCATTCTTCTTGAAAGTCCTTGGATGGCACTTCTACCAATATACGTTCTTTATCCATCGTTGACTTTAGTCTATCACCCATTCTACCCGCTTGTAGATATAGTCCCTGACCATGCACTATTAGATCAACTAGGCCGCCGTTGCTTACAATATTGAAATTCAATAGCACAACACAACTACTCGGTTTCTTGAGATTAAGCAGGAGGCCGATTCGATCGTTATCTTTTGAGGACGCCTTAACCCAACCGCTTTCAGCGTCCCCAGGTCTAAGATGAAGATGTGCTTTGATTGCATCTTCGATATCAGGCCGAGATGAAGTATCAATTATTACTAGCGGTAACAACCTTCCATCGGCTACTCCGATGCTGGATATCGCAGCATCAGACACGATGGGGACAGGGGTCCCTTCTATTTCGCTACTCACTGGGATTTCTGCTTTTTTCCATCGAGTCTTCATTAGGATACTCGTTGATAAGAATAGGCTGTATCGCGGATTCAATTCCATGACTGTCGATAACTTTCAAGAGATATGCCTCTACGGAAGAACTGCTTAGCAGTTCATCTCGTATACGGAATAAGGCATATCCAACGAGAGTCTCGTGAGCAGCAATTTTGGAAGGAACCTGAAGCGGTACATTCTTGAGAGCATTCAGATGAGTTGCGAGGTTTTGATCGTGAGAAACAATCAGATTTGACCTTAGCTAATCGTTGCCAGCACATCGTACACAAGCCGTGTTGTCAGGACATCGTGTAAAATGACGAAAAATAGGTTCAAAAAATGCCTTGCAGTGATAATTTTCTGCACCGAAAAATTACACGATGTGCTGGCAGCGGATACTTAGCTTCTCGCTGCGACCATGCTCTACCATTAGAACAAGATCGGCCAAGGAATTATCGGCGTCCGAGTCGTTGCTGATTCTCATGTGAAAGGCATATACTCGGAAATGCTGACTTCGAAATCTTACAACATGACCATCTACGAGGTATAGTTTCAGATTTGGCTGCTGACGCTTCTCCTGCTGAAGCGCCAATTCGAGGTTTTTCTGACCAAGTTTATTCGAGCGAGCCGCATACCATGCGGACGCTAACGCAATCACCGCGGAGATGATGGCTATCCATGTAGCAATGTCATTCATGTCTCAGTTGCCATGCCTCACAGAGTGACGCACCCAACAACCAGAAGCTGGGAAAATTCCCGCCTTCTGTCCGACTCGCATTCCCGTCTTTTGCCCCTGTAGGGACTCTACACGGAATCCGCCTACGTAGATTGGGTTTCACGTCAAACAGACAAAACAACCCGAAGAGACCAACCGGCCCAGTAAAGCGAAGCGAAAACGGGAAAATCTATGTGCGCGGTAAGGGCCAAAACCTCAACAATCACCCACATAAGATTATAGACCCGCTACACTGTGTGTCAATTCGTGAAAAACGCGGATTCTGCAGAGAATGCTCAGTGTCAGCCACGCGGCTAGTCTGCTTGGGTCGCCATCCTCAAACCTGGGATCGCGCATCGGCCAGGGCCCCACCGAGGCGACACACGACGCATTCAGCCAATGCCATTTGGAAGGCAAACCTTCCATGCCGCCTCAGTAGGGCCAGCTAGATTATACACCTCGCTGGCACTCTACGACACTTCGCGCATCGTCAATTGTCGGCGAACCTTCTCACCGACCCTGTCATCTTCTCACTCGCCGCCAGAATCTCGGCAGTCAGGTCACTTGGCAATACCGCAACTAGCCCACGCAACCGGTGCGAGTATAGTGTCCGCACCAGCCGCAACAAAAGCCGCTCTGTCCACACGGGCTGCTGATCCAGCCGATTTATTAACGGCACTTTACTCTTGTGCACTCATCACAGACTGTCTTGCTCTCTCTCGCCTCTTCTACTGTTCGGCAATGGCATTGATAAGTCTCCGTAGGACAAGGCGTTATAGTCGGTGTACGTGTGGGTGTCGGCGTAGGCGGGACGACATTGACCTTAGCTTGCAACTCTGGTCCGGCTGGCAGGCCCGTATTTGGCAGAACCAACCTCCAGTTTAGAGTATATCTTCCCCAACCCAGTTGAACTTTCACTGAGAGGTCGTACTCATTGTTGGTCTTCCACGTGAGCTTGACTGGCGCACTGATACTAGCTTGCCCACTCGCCGTCACGGCACGAAGAAGGCTCGTCTCCTGTCCAGCCTCTCCCCACTGACAAGAGGCCGTTGTGGCCTTGTTTCTGATCCGCCACGTCAGTTCAACGTTTTCTGGAGCGACTTTCACCACTTGAATACTCGCCGGTGGCTTGAGGACGTCAAATTGGACTGTATCGCACCCAAGGATCCCCTCCGCTGGCTGTGTGGCCGTAACGACGGTTACGGTTATTTCTGAAAATGTCGCTGATATTGCCGCCGTTATCTGCGGGACCTCGGTTTGACGGGGAGCAGTTTCCGTTACCGACGCAACTGCCACAGGGGGCTGGCTGGCGACGATAGCGACGTTAATCACCGTCTCGGCCGGCGGCAATGTCTGGGCCAGGGTGACAGGCGGAGTCGCCTGATTACCAACAAGCTGGATTTGTTGCCTGAATAGACTCAAGGCAAGCGCAACCACCAGAACCACTACGGCACCAGCCCCAAGCAGAGCCAAGCGCAGACTCGTCTTCCTGAATTTGCGGGTAGCCGTCAAGCGCGGACGGCTTTCAGATTTCGACATGCAAGGTTCCTTTCGGGTACCGTTTGGAGTCAACGTGGTCGAGGGGAGCGCTGTGGAACCTGTGGACAGCCAACTGCGCTGCCCACAGGTTCCACAGCGCCTACGACGACGGCGGGTCTACTCTACCACGCTTCCCAAATAGTACTCCAAAAAGCGACACCTTTTAGCATAACACAGGGCGGTCCGCCATCGCGGTAGGACAGCCAGTTGCCCGACTGCCCCCGCACGGACTATTGAAAAGTCGGATGACGCGAAAGTGTCACGTCAGGTTCGGGACTGGCAGGGCGGTGGGCGACCGCCCGGCCGACCGGAATTTGGCCCGCGTACTCGAATTGGAATAGCAAGTGCCCTATCAGCCCTCAACTCAAAGAGGTGTGGTGAACGCTCAAGCTCCGGCAACGGCACGCTCCGAAACGAGACCACTTTGCCGTTCGCCAACCCGCCGCGCCTGAAAACCGCGCGCGTGCCGTTGTCGGCGTGCGTGTGTTTCCAGACGTTCAAATTATGGTTACCCAACGGACAGGCGTCAGCGGCTGGTCGAGGCCGCAGGCCAGTCCGCTGCACGCCGGGGTTGGGCGGCAAGTGCTTCTTGTTATCCTTCAGGCACACTCTCATAGTCCTTGCTTCGGCTTGTCACAACCCTTTGCATCGCTTGTTTGCCATATCGCTCCGCAAATTCGGTGAGCCCGGCCTCAATGGCCTTTTGCCCGACTTGGCCCAGTTCTTCAACGGCTACTTTTTCAAAGGTCCTGAATAAATGACCAACATGATAGTCCCAAGGCATTACTGCCTTTGCACCAGGGCTGACCGCTTTTCGGTATCGTATCAATAGATAATTCAGAATCGTTAGGTCCGCATTGTGATAGACGAATTCACATTGGGCAGCCCCATTGGTTACCGTCCCATTCACGTCCAACTGCAACTCGGGATTAAAGCCACGCACCAGGGCTTGATCAATTTCAAGACAATAAAGCCGGCCTAATGATAGCAGTCCATTTTCTTTCCAGGTGGTATGCCAGGGGCATTTGGGAATACGGACCCTGGCATGGGGAGATCGCTCGATTATCTTCAGTTCGATTTCCCCAGACCTGATCTTGTATTCGCCGTACCCGATGTAGTTGACCATACTCAGCACGTGTTTATTCGCTTGTGCCCGCAGAGCCATCCTTCGACCGCGCTCCTCCCCATATTGGCGGATAGCTTTACGAATGATAGCCTCACCTCTTTGCTCGCCAACTCGTTCGACGACGGCTTTGGCTATCCACGCGTATAACAGCGCATGATGAATTTCAGTGAAGCCACCCTGCTGATCTTTCTTCGACATACCAACCTCCTTATCACGAAGGAAACTCCGAGCTTGTCCGATGCTGCCGCCCAACTCCAGTAGGTGGGAAGATTCCCGCCTTTTGTCCGATCCGCATTCCCGTCTTTTGCGGCATCTTTCCCGCGATTTGCCCCTCACAGGGGCCTGACACGGGAACGGTTTTATGGTACAGCCAGAACGCTCAAGCACGCCACCACGCCTTCATCCTTCCGCCTTCATTCTTTCCCTCGTGGCGTGGTCGGCGTGCATGTGTTTGGCACACAGATTGGGACCGCCCTGCTGTAACACGTTCATTCAGCCTACGCTTTTAGCGAAGCATTGGGCTTGCCTAAGAGGCGCCAGTCTGGGCGACTGGCTTGACAAACTGGAAATATCCGAACCCCAATGCCAACAACAGGTAAAGCACGGCAGTGACCCACCCGAGCGCATTCGCCACGCCAGAAAGCTGTGCCAGAAGGGCGACGATGAAGCCGATCGTGTCGCCCACGACGACGGCGAGGACAATGGCTCGTAGTGCTACGTCGGAACCGGGTGCGTTTCTGGCGAACCAAAGCAGGATGCTGAGGAGGATGAACGCCGCTCCGAAAAGTTGCGTCATCATGGTCCCCCCTGGATTCAGCGTCACGCCGTAGAGTGAGAGCATGGGCCCCGGTATCAGCACCATGCCAATCCCGAAGACGACACAGATGACCGCTTTGACGGCCATCAGGTAACTGAGTTTCATCATGTTTCCTCCTTTCTGTCCCTTCTAGGGCGGTCCCAAGTTCAAGTGTCGCCAAGCTTGTGATAGGCGGCGCGAGCGTAGCGAGCAAAGCCTATCATGCGGATAGTATCCGCCACCCCGATAGGCGGGCGCAAGCGAGGCGTAGCGGGCGTCCGCCTATCGAAGGGCGTAACCGGGCGCCGGCGCGCGAAGCGCGACGGGAGCCAAACAGCGGCGCTGTTTGGCGCTCCGGTTGACGCCGGGGTTAGCGGGCACCTGCAGCATAGAGGTCTGCGCCCGAGGTCATATCATCGATGTGAACAGCGCGCCGGTCCGACAGAGCAATCTCGCCTGCGGTGTCACGGTCAGTCCAATAGTGCCCCGCCAATCTGACTGGTGGTGTCCCAACAACCTGTAGCACAAGTCCACCATAGTGGATCGGACTGCGATCACGGACGCCCAACCGGGGTTCGTTGCGATAGACCCCAATGATTCGGTAGCTTCCATCATCCGACCGAAGAACCTCTGCGCCCAAGATTTCGGACTGGGACTCGGGTGTCAAGAGTCGAAGACTAAGTCGGGAGAACGTCTGTCTGGCGACCATAAATCCAGAGATCGCGTCAATAGTCCGACCCGTCTCAGGGTTTTTCCAATTTGAACGAATCTCGGCTCGCCACGTGCCATCAAGGAGCGGGCGCTTTACGAACCAGGAACGCAAGATCGGCAGTCGCCACAGGTATAGGTCGAACGCTGCGAGCAGGATAAGTAGCACACCGGTTACAACGGAAAGGTGCCGTAACCATGTAATGGATACCGTCACTCCATCAAGGATCAGTACGAAGCCCCAGACGATGGCAGCAACGAGAACAACTGTTGACAGATGAAGCCTCTCGATCATCGCGGCTACTCGAAGCCTATGTAGTTCCAGGCTGCGTTCAAGAAAGTGTTCGCGTCTCGCAAAGTCCAAGGCTGAGCAGAATGGAATAGGTACTTGTACTCATTGATCTCGCCCCACTCCGAACAGGATTCTGCGGTCCGAGTCTCATTGCATAGGTGCGCGAGCGCGTACCGAATGTCAGCACGCAATGTGTCGTGGCCGAATCCCTCGTTCGGAACATTCCAGACCAAGCACTCGATCAAGAACGAGGGGGTCTGTTTTGCGATCGAAACTCCTTCGGTTGCCATTTCACTCCGGAGAGCTTTTAGTATCCGCACAACTGCCTTAAATCGGCGACCCGTCGCATCGTTCTTCGTAACACCGTTTTCGTAGTTCTGGTCGGGCCAATTGATTACCCGCGTTCCCCCATCGGGAACGAACGCAGTGCCTTCTCGGTAAGTACCGTCCTCTCGATACCAGCGATACTCGAAGCATGCCAAAGCATCTGCGTCGATACGATAGGTATTCTCGTGGATGTCGAACGCCTTCTTTCCTCGAGTAACGGCCTTACTCCCTAGGTAATCGTTGCCAGCACATCGTACACAAGCCGTGTTGTCAGGACATCGTGTAAAATGACGAAAAATAGGTTCAAAAAGTGCCTTGCAGTGATAATTTTCTGCACCGAAAAATTACACGATGTG